>ERZ1026792.20-NODE-20-length-213658-cov-8.118751_pt1 | contig 213658 bp, 201 predicted proteins | sample MGYA00520884_ERZ1026792 | MGnify/ENA primary metagenome ERZ1026792 (study PRJEB33270, sample SAMEA104284473) | anaerobic digester metagenome | biome: Anaerobic digester microbiome; feature: mesophilic sludge digester; material: Anaerobic digester biomass | place...
TGCTGGTATTTATCATCCCCGCGCAAGGCGTAACGCGAGACAACGTGCTCAACGCGGTTTTCGGAGCGGTGTTGCTGGGTGTGGGGCTGGGGCTGGTCTACCGCGGAGGGGGCACCAGTGGCGGCTCTGATATCCTGGGGCGGATCCTCAATCACAGATTGGGGATATCGATCTCGACGGCGTACCTCATTACCGATTCCATCGTGGTACTCGCGGGCGGGTTCGCGTTCTCTTGGGAAAAAGCGCTTTATGGAATGGTGGTCATTTATATCAGCGGGCTGGCAGCGGAAATGATCTCAGAGGGGTCCGGGATATTCCGCACTGCCATCATCATCTCACCATACCATGAAAAGATTTCCAGCGAGATCATGTCTGTGCTCTCACGAGGAGTGACGGTGCTCAGCGGCAAGGGCGCTTATACCGGCACAGATAAACCTGTTTTGTACTGCGTCATCACCCGCGCTGAAGTCAATCAATTAAAACAGGTGGTCAAAGAGATCGACCCGCAGGCGTTTATGGTCATCGGGGTCACGCACGAGGCGTTAGGGGAGGGGTTCAGACCTTTGAAGTAGACCACCTAGCGCAAGCAGTGCAGCACTGCACCGCTGATGATGCCGAATTGCGCCAGGTGATAGGTGAGGTGCACATAGCTCTGAGCGTGATTGAACCGGCGTACAAAACGGTCGTAAACCAGCATGGTATCTGAAGAAAAAAAGAGCAGCGCGCCAATGGCAGCCAGGATGGCTGGCTGGTATTGCCATTCTGGTCGGAAAAGCGTCAGCAGCGCCGAAAGCAGCATCAGCGTGAGCGTTAAGCCGTAAAGGCAGAGAGCAGCAAGAAAACGCCTGCCGCGCGGAACCCGCAGGATGCCCGGGCGGATGCGTTTGAAGATCACAGCGGCAGCCGCGCCTACCAGCACAGCCACCAGGAACACGCCGCCGGAGAGCGGCGCGGGAGAAGTATTGAAGCCAATAAAATACGCCACCTGGGCGAACAGAAACGAAGTTCCCCCGACCATGAAGAAACGGGGGTTAAGCATCAACGCTATATCTCCGATCAAGGAGAAAACCAAACCCGCGCCGAACCAGGTCATCTCATTTCGCCATCCGGTCAGCTGCAGCGTCCAAAAGATAAGAAAAACCATCACCGCGGGCTTGGCCAGGTAAAGGCGTTTCCTCCAACCTTTCCAGACAGCGGCCCAGTCGAGCAGGGCAAAGAAACCCGCGAGCCAGAACGCCCAGGTTAACATGTTTTAACCTGCAACCTGTTTATACCCTAATAATTCAAGCGCGTCTGGCGAATTCCGCCAGTTCTTGTTCACTCTCACCTTTAATTCTAAAAAGACCTTACGACCGCTCATTTCTTCGATCTCCTGGCGGCTGCGAGTACCGATCTTTTTAATCATTTCCCCGCCTTTCCCGATGAGGATGCCTTTTTGCGAATCCCGTTCAACAAAAAGCGTGGCCTCGATGTAAGCCTTTTCTCCCGGGCGTTCTTCATAAGCATCTATCTTCACCGCCACGCAGTGCGGCACTTCCTCCTGCACGAAAGTCAACACTGACTCACGGATCAGCTCTGCGGCGATATCGCGTTCATAGAGATCCGTCACAGTATCGCTTTCATAAAAGGCTTCACCCAGGGGAAGGCGGCTGATCATCACTTCGAGCAGGGCGTCAAGGCTGGCTTTATTTTTAACGCTCAAAGTCAATACGTCCTGCGCTGGATACAGTTCTACCGCCTGGCGTTTGCGTTCTTCAAGGGTTTTTTCGTTCACCAGGTCGGTCTTGGTTAACCCCATCCATACCGGAGGAAGGCTGCGCATACCGCCCAGTTTTTCCGCGATGAGATGGTCTTCACTGGTGAATGGCGCGCTGGCGTCTAACAGCCAGAGGAGGATATCCGCGTCTCGCAGCGCCTCGCCTGCAGCCTGGTTCATGAAATCGCCGAGCTTGTGCTGAGGATCATGCAAACCGGGAGTATCCACGAAGATAAGCTGCGCTTCAGGCAGGCTGAGGATGCCCAGCTGGTTGCGGCGGGTGGTCTGCGGTTTTGGCGAGACGGCGGCGATCTTCTGACCGAGCAGCGCGTTGATGAGCGTGGACTTACCGACATTCGGCCTGCCGACCACGGCTACATACCCAGCGCGGAATTCTTGTTTTTCCATCATTTTATCCTTCAAATGGGTCGGCCTGAACCTGGGCTGGGGTTTGATTGTTTCTTTTTACGCTGTTGACGATAACGATCCCGCCTAGGATCATCAGACCTCCTACGATCACCCGCCAGTCTACCGCTTCGTGCAGGAGGATCGTCCCCAGCAGAACACCCACCAGGGGGAACAGGTAAGTGGTCATGCTCACCCGCGAGGGACCAATCTCGTCCAGCAGTGAGTACCAGGCGATGGCGGCGAAGAAAGATCCTATCAAGCCCAGCCAGGCGAATGCCAGATACGAGACTGGTCGCACTGGCATAATGAACGGAGATTCAACCGCTAACATGGTTGGGAAGATGAAGAGGATACCAAAGACGAATTGCCCTATCGCCTGATCTTCAGGTTTCACCCCCTGATTGTGCATGCGGGCAAATACGCTGCTGCCCCCGTAGCAGAAAACGGCTGCCACCATGGCGATGATACCGTATATTTGATTGATGGCTTCTCCGCTGAGTTTATCTGACATCAGTACCAGTACGCCGCCAAAGCCAAGTAACAAACCAACGATGCGCCGCGCGTTGAGCCTTTCTTCTTGAATGAACACCGCGGCAATGAGGGAGGTGGCAAGCGGCTGCATCGAGTTCAGGATGGAGGCCAGACCCGAGGTGATGTATTTTTCACTCCACGCAACCAGCGCAAAGGGCAGGGCTACATAGAACACCCCCAGGAACAGATACAACCGCCAGGCTTTTAGCAGGGGTTTACGACGGTTGAGCAAGAAAAAAACGGTGAGCCCGATTAGCGCGAAGAAAATGCGGAAAAATACCACAGTAAAAGGACCAACTTCCTGCAGCCCTATCTTAATCCAGAAAAAAGAGGAGCCCCAAGCGATGCCAAGCAAAATAAATTTAAGCCAGCTTTTCAGTGACAACGCGATGTCCTTCCAGTTGTAGCAACCACGCTTTCGAGTTCAGGCCATCACCGGCAGAGAAACCGGTAAGATGCCCTGAAGCAGCAACCACGCGGTGGCAAGGGATGAGAATCGGTAACGGGTTTTTCGCCAGTGCCATCCCCACTGCGCGGGCAGCGGCTGGCTTCCCCAATGCCCTGGCAATCTCACCGTAAGTGCGCACTTCACCATACGGGGTCTTCAATAACTCCAGAAGAGACTCACGCTGGAACCCCCGGATGGACTGCCAATCCAGAGGAAGGTCGAAAGCCTTACGCTGACCAGCGAAATATTCTCCCATTTGTTGTCGGCATGCGCATAAAACCGGGTTTGTCGTCATTGCAGGGTGAGGTTTCCCGGTGTTTATGCTGATTTGAACGGCTGAGACAGCATCTCTGCAAACCAGAACAGTGACCATTCCAATAGGGCTTTGAAATTGAATTCTATCAGGCATGTTTATAAGTTTATATCATTCGTTGAAAAATATGGTTTCTTACAGCGAAAATGGCGCTTTTTTGCGACCATCATTTTCGTAGGGTAATCGTAGGGTAAGAGTCAAGCAGTGCGAGAGGGTCACTGGTACACTATTTACAGGGCGACTTCTTTTCTTCTCCTCCTTAGTAAAGAGTGCCGGGGTCGGCGTCCCCGGCACTCGATGATTCTACCATAGGTCACCCCTTTATAAGGATTCCCGTAAACCGAAGCGCGGGAATCCCTTGTTTTTACATAAAAATTTGTGATAAACTTTTGCTCGCATCAGTTCCCATATCAGGCTGTTGGAGATGTTATATGAAGAAGAGAGAAACCTACCCCATCGAAATTGCCGGCGTGCACCGTGACCTGACCTTGTTTGAGATCAAACCCGGGCTAAAAATCGCGATTCTGAATATCCTGGGCGATACGGAACTTGTACAATCCTGCGCGGCGGCCCTGGCTGAAAAACTGACCGCTGTGGATTATGATTTGCTGCTCACAGCCGAAGCGAAAAGCATCCCCATCGCCCACGCGCTGGCGGCGGAGACGATGAAACCTTACGTGGTGCTGCGCAAGGTTTATAAACCCTATATGGGAGATGCGCTTAAGGCTGAAACCCTTTCGATCACTACCGGTGAGCCGCAATACCTGTACCTGGATGAAAAAGACCGCGAGCTGATGATGGGGAAGAAGGTCGTAATCGTTGATGATGTGATCAGCACCGGTTCAACTTTGCAGGGGATGCGCCTGCTGGTGCAGAAAGCCGGCGCTGAGGTGGTGGCGGAAGCCGCCATTCTCACAGAAGGGGAGCGGGCCAGGTGGCACGAAATTATTTCCCTGGGTCACCTGCCGGTGTTTACGGATTGAACACAGGCTGTTTGCCTGCGCATCCTCATTAAATGGAGTCCAGAGAGCCAGTCGACAGACTGGCTCTTTCCACCAGCCGGAAAAGCGTGTAGCCGAATACCATATACACAGCAGCCACCAGAATCTCCCCCGCCAACAGGCTGGCTACTACTGACCAACCCGCTCCACCCAGAGCCAGCCGGGTGGCTAAAATTCCGCGCGTCATGGGCAGGTATCCCGAAAGCGGCTGTAAAAAACCAGGCAGTCTTTCAATGGGAATGTTGACCCCAATCAAAATGTACAGCAACTGACCGAGGGTGTTGGTAAACATCCAGCCGTCGCGGCTGAGCAGGCTGACCGTGCCCATGATGAATCCCAGCCCGGTGGTGGTTATCGATAGCAGCACCAGGCAGCAGGCGAGCATGAACAGGTTGACCTCGGCGAAGTCGATATGGAAGATGAGCATCGCGATGGGCAGGGCTACCAGCAAGGTCACAAACCCGTCGAGGATGTGAAAAAAGGCACGCCCCAAAAAGAGCGGAGCGCGCGGCGCCGGGCTGCCCAACAGGTAAGACATGGCGCCAAACTGCCGCTCGTTCCCGATGGTCATCGAAATACCGTATAACCCGTTAGTGGTAGGCATCATCAAGATATTGCCAATAACGATGAACATTGGATCCAGAAAGCCGACAAACTTACCCATGAACACGAAGAACAACATGGCGAAGAAGGGAAAGCCGAATTTGCTGGTCGCGTAACTGAATGGCGTGCTCCAGGCAAAAAGGGAGCGGTATGAAAACCATGCCTGGAAAAAGTACAGCCGGAAGAGGTGCCCAAGCCGCTTGATCATATCGAATGCAGCTCCCCGGTGATGCGGATATGATCGTGCACTTTCCTATCAAACCAGCGCGCCAGCAGATAGTAGACGAATGAAACCCCCAGCGCGATCAGCCATTTGTTTACCAAGGCGCTGTCGATAAGCGAGCCTTTTAGCGCATCCTGCAAAGTCTCCAGCCCCCAGCGGATGGGGAAGACAGCGGAAATCTGCTGCATCCAAGCAGGCAAAACGCTGATCGGGTACATAAACCCGCACAAAAGCGCGATGGGCATCTCCAGTAAATCGACGAAAGTGCCGGAAAGGCGCGACCAGGCGAGCATATTCGCCAGGAAGATGCCCATGCACCACAGTGCCAGTAAAAGCAGGGAGAAGGAGATGACGACACCAGGGATATTGATACCGCTGAATGAATAATCGAAGATAAATAAAGCCGCGGCAACCGCGGCGAGCATGCTGGTTGACCCCGCCAGGATGTTGAGCAGCGAGCGAAATCCCACCACGCGCCGCAGCGGAGTGGGGCTGCCCACGATCAACTCCAATGTACCCTCGCGCCTGTCAGCGCGGATATCGTAGGTGGAAGTGAACACCAAGCCGCTCCACATACCCATGATGCCGGCGCCAAGCACGGTGTACACCAGGTCAGGACGGGTGTTTCCAACGGCGCGCGCCAGCAGCATGCCGATGGCGCTGAAAATGGCCGGCTGTGTGAAAAATAAAGCCAGGCTCCACAGGCTGAGCACACGCATGCGCAGTTGCACATTCATCTGGCGGATTCCCAACCTGAGAAAATTCCCTATCATGCCCCTCCATTTTGAATGATGGACACGTAAACATCCTCCATGGTCTGGTTGCGGATCCCCAGCGTCTGAATCAGGTTGCTGCTGAGCAGGGGAGCGAGCAGTTCCATCACCACACCTGGTTGCCGAGTGCGGATATTCACTTCCCAGACGAAAGCGTGCTGGTTATAGGTGACCTCTGAATCCGGGTCGAGCTGGGCGAGCACGTTTTTTACGGATGGCAGGTTTTCGCCGCTGGTTTTTAACTCAACAAAGGCATCGCTGGTCAATTTGCTCTTTAATGAAGAAGGACTATCCATAGCGATAATTTGACCGTGATTGATGATGGCGAGACGATCACACAACTCATCTGCTTCTGCCATGTAGTGTGTGGTGAGCAGAATGGTCTTGCCTTGATTTTTTAACAGTTTGATAGTCGAGCGCAGTTCACGTGCTCCAACCGGGTCAATGCCCACAGTGGGTTCGTCTAAGAAGATCAGCTCAGGGTCGTGCAGTAAAACACGCGCCAGGTGCAGGCGCTGCTGCATGCCGCTGGAATATGTTTCGACCCGGTCATTCCCGCGATCGCGCAAACCCACCAGCTCCAGAAGCTCCGTGATGCGGTTATGGGTTTCACGGGGGGGCAAGGCGTACAGTTCAGCGAAATATCGCAGATTTTCGATTGCGGTCAGCCGTCCATACAACCCGTGTGCCCCGCCAAAGGTGAAACCGATGTGCTTCCGTATATCCCTGGTGTGCTGCAGAATGTCCTGACCGAAAATATGAATGCTGCCGCTGGTGGGAATGAGCAGAGTGGAGAGCATTTTTACCGTGGTGGTCTTGCCGGCGCCGTTTGGACCGAGCAGACCGAAGAGTTCTCCTTTGTTCACATGGAAGGTGATACCGCGCACCGCCTCGGTAGAGCGCGTGGTGCGTGTGAGGAAGCCATGTTTGGTGTGAAAGGTCTTCACCAGCGAGTGGGTTTCAATGGCGCGATCATTTGTAGATGTCAGCATGGCGTATATCCGGTGGTTTCTAATCAGGATTGAGGTGAGCACCGCGGCTGGCGCGGGTGGAAAAAACGACCGCCTGCAATCCGGTCTGTTTTTGGTAGAGGTCTCTTAACTGATGAATGAAGGCATCACTTTTCTCATCAAGCACCAGGCTGACTGTGCTGCCGCCAAAGCCTGCCCCCGTTAGACGCGACCCCAGGCAGCCATCGAACCCGGCGGCAATATCAACCAGAATGTCCAGTTCGGGGCGCGAAACTTCAAAAAGGTCGCGCAGCGAATCATGCGAGGAAAACATCAATCTACCAAATCCCCTGGCGTCTTTTTCCTTTAATAGATCAATCGCCTGATTGACGCGCGAGATTTCTTCCACCACATGCCGGGCGTGCCTGAACGCGGCTGGCGGGAGCGCGTGCTCATGCGCGAGCAGGCGTTCCTCCCCCAGGTCGCGCAGTGAGCGGATTGATGGATCAAGTTGATTAAAATAAGCGACCACGCTTTCGCAGTCGCGGCGGCGGTCGTTATATGCGGAGGCGAGAAGTGAACGCCGTAATGAGGAATCCGCGATAACCAGCGTAGTAGCGGGAGGGAGCGGCAGTGTTTGAGAAGCCAGGCTGCGCGTGTCGAACATTACCACGTGATCTTCCACCCCGCAAGCGCAGGCGAACTGGTCCATCAAACCGCAATTTACACCCACATACTCGCGTTCAGCCTGTTGGCAGAGCTTCGCCAGTTCCAGGCGTTCAAGCTGCCAGCCGCACAGGCTCATACAAACCACCGCGAACCCCACTTCGATGGCCGCGGAGCTGCTCAAGCCTGCGCCGATGGGAATATTGGAACTGAATTGGGCGTCGAATCCGATTAGATCAAGCCCGTGGCGTTGTAGGCCCCACATCACGCCGGCGGGGTATAACGCCCAATCGGGTAATGGTTTTCCTTCTTGCGACGTTTTCTTTTCAAGATGGCTCAAGTGGATGACGCATTCGTCTTGCAGGTCAACGGCTTTAAGCGATACCAGGCGGCTTTCATTCTTCTTGAAGATGATCTTCACCGAACGGTCAATAGCGGCTGGCAGCACAACGCCGTCGTTATAATCAACATGCTCACCCAGCAGGTTCACTCTGCCAGGGGAGATGACGGTACCTTCAGGGGTCGCCACGGTCATCGCCCATCTCAGTAAACTTGCTGATCAGCCTGGCCTTTTGCGTGTGATTGAGCGCCTTGATGGCGCGCTCACGCTTCATCGCTGTTGAGCGGTCAGGCTGTTCTTCGATATACACCAACCGAACTGGACGGTGTACTCTCGTGTACGCCGCTCCTTTCCCCAGGTTATGCTGCCGTTCACGACGGGCAGGGTCAAGGGTCCAACCGGTGTAATAACTGCCGTCAGCGCATTCGACAATGTAACAATAGAAGCTCATCTCCAATTTTTATTTCTTGACAGGTCTGCCGCCAAAGAGGCGGGTAAGGATGCCGCGTTCCAGCGCTTCGGGCGTTTTTTCCACCTTATCCCATTCCCCGCTCATGCGTTGCATGAGCCAGGTTTCGTACCCTTGCCTGGCGGTTTGGTACATTTTTTGCAACCCCTCTTCATCACCAGCATCGATCATCTGGCGAATCTCAGCCAGGGTCGCGGACAATTCATCGAGCGCGCGGGTGATGTTTTCTCTGTTCACCAAATTGGAAACACCGAAGAACTCCTGTTCGTCAAACAAGGTATTGAGAGAAGCGAAGCGGAAAAAAGCCCTGTTGGTCATCTTGCGGGCGTCATCCCATCCGGGTTTTTCCACCAGCATGGAAAGCAGGGCTACCGCGGTCAGTTTTGGCAGTTGCTCGATGCGCGCGGTGATGCCATCAGCTTCCAGCGGTTCACTAAAATACGGTTTGGCTTTCAGTAACGCGCACAGGTCATTTGCCAGTTGAAAGGCTTTTTCCTGGGTGTTTGAATCGGTTACCACCAGCATGTGTGTGTTTTCAAAAAGGTCGGCATACGGGTTGCTCGAATTCTCTTCCCAGTCTCGCAGCCTGGCAGGATGCAACACAGGTTGCAGAACGATAAAGGGCTGCTGTGGAGGCAGAAGTTCACGCGCCCACTGGTAAGCGACCCTGGCAACCGCGCTGATGCACACCACCACGGCTTGTGGAGAAACCTCGCCCGCGATGAGCCCCAGCGCATCGCGCAGCAGGTCAGTGGGCAGAGAGAGGATGACCATATCGGCACCACGCACCGCGTCGGGCAGTCGGGTATGGGTTTTATCGCACACGCCTTCTTTTTCCAGCCTGCGCATCCGGGCGCTGTCAGCGTCATGACCCACCCGCGTAATATTTTCCTTGTAAGCGCCCAGCGCCAGGCCGATCGAGGCGCCAACCTGGTTGAGACCAATGAGTGCGATTTGCGGGCTCATCAACCGACTCCTATAATGAACTTTTGAAGCTGGGTTAGGGCGGGCGACATCACCCAACGGATAAGGTCGATTCCCACCAGCGGAAGAACAAATAACAGCACCATTAACAAGAGCGGGCCGTAGCGCTGGATGCTTTCAAACCCTGGCTGTAGACGATAGGGAAGCAGGTAGGAGAGCACCTTTTCACCATCCAGCGGTGAAAGGGGGATGAGATTGAACAACATCAACAGCAGGTTGATGGAAAGGAAGGTGAAGAGGAATTCAGCCGGGGATGGGAGCATGGAGCCCGCGGCAGATGCGCGCCAGGGGACCATCCGAAAGCGCAGCACCAGCCCGGCGAGGATAGCCAGAAGCAGATTGGACGCGGGACCGGCCAGCGATACCCACATCAGCGCCGACTCTGACCTGCGGCGCAGCGCGTAAGGGTTGACCGGCACGGGTTTTGCCCAGCCAAAACCCACCACCAGCAGCATCAGAGAACCGAATACATCCAGGTGCTTTAATGGGTTAAGCGTCAGCCTGCCGGCGTTGCGCGCGGTAACGTCACCGAAGTGGTCAGCCACCAGCGCGTGGGAAAATTCGTGGATGGTTAACGCGATGATCAATGTGAGTATGCGGGAAAATAACAGGCTTGGTGCCAGGTTCAACATATGGGTAATTTCCTCTTAAGCCCAGCCAGTTGTGGTGAGTTTGAAAATTATAACATGGGTTATAATCGCAGCATGCTTCCTGAGTTGAAATTAGGAGACAGGGTCAGGCTGCGGAAACCCCATCCATGCGGGGGTTATACCTGGAAAATCGTGAGGTTAGGCGCGGATATTGGGTTGGAGTGTGATACCTGTTCTCATCGCGTGATGCTGACGCGCCGAGAATTGACCCGCCGTATGAAAACTTACCTCCCGATTGATGCCCCGCAAGAAAACCCGCCATCCGATGTTTACCAGTGAGCCTATCGCGCAATCTGATCATTAAACCGATGCCTATCTTACCCGCTTATAGTATTGATTTTGTCAGCCGCAGCCCCGAGCAAACCCGTCGGTTGGGCATGCGCATGGGCACCCTTCTTAAAAGTGGTGATTTGCTCTGCCTGGAAGGCGACCTGGGATCGGGTAAAACCACTTTTGTGCAGGGGCTCGCCCATGGCTGGGGCTCGGTGGACGCAGTGACCAGCCCGACATTCGTGATTGTTAATCAATATCGCCGAGCTGGCGGCGGCCTGATGCACCACCTGGATGCTTACCGGCTTACTTCTATTGATGAAGCCATTGATCTTGACCTGGATGATATGCTCAGCGGCGGAATTCTGGTGGCAGAATGGGCTGAGCGGATTGAGTCAGTGCTGCCAGCCGATAGGCTGGTGATCAAATACGCCTGGTTGAACGAAGAGCAGCGCAACCTGTTGTTTATCCCTGTCGGCGAGCGATATAAAAAGATGCTGGACGACTTTAAGCGATTGGCGTTTGGAGGGTAGATGCTGCTCGCGATTGATACCTCAACACAAACCAGCGGCATCGCGTTGTACGATGAATTTGTCCTTATCGGCGAAATGATTTGGCGCACGGCTTCTCATCACACAGTAGAGCTGGCGCCAGCGGTGCAGGACCTGATGAACCGCTGCATGGTGAGCCCCGCTGAACTTAAGGCTGTTGCGGTGGCGCTGGGACCGGGGTCTTTCACCAGCCTGCGCATTGGTTTGGCACTGGCCAAAGGGTTGGCTCTGTCTTTAAATATTCCCCTGCTTGGCATCCCAACCTTTGAATTTCAAGCAGCACAGCAACCCCTGGCAGCTGAACCCCTGCTCACTGTGTTGCCCGCGGGAAGGTCGCGCCTGGCAGTGCAGGAGTTTTCTTCCAGCAGCGGCTGCTGGCAGCCCCAGGATGAGGCGCGCGTGATGACCGCTGAAGAAATATCTGACCGCATCAGCGGACCGACCCGCATTTGCGGTGAAATGAGCCCTTCAGAGCGTCAGGTGATTGGCCGCAAGTGGAAAAACGCCATGATCGCGCCCCCCGCGCTGGCAATGCGGCGCCCTTCCATGCTGGCAGAACTCGCCTGGAAACGCTGGAATGAAGGAGAGGTGGACGACCCTGCGCTGTTGGCGCCCATCTATCTGCACGTGGCAGGGATGATTCAGGAGTGAGCGAAACAGAAGTGTCTGGCACTTTGCGCATCCGCCGGATGCAGAGCGAAGACCTGCCGCAGGTTTTTGAACTGGACCGCTCCTCGTTTTCTCTTCCCTGGCCTGAACGGTCTTTCCGGTTTGAACTTGAGAACAACGAGGTTTCCCGCTGCTGGGTGGCAGAACTGCTCCCCGAGAGCGGCGCGCCGCTGCTGGTCGCCATTATCGTGGTTTGGATGATCGCAGATGAAGTGCATGTGGCCACGCTGGCGGTGTCGCCTGCGTATCGCCGTCAGAAGATCGCCCAACGCCTGCTGGCGCACACATTAATCGATGCCTATCATTCAGGAGCGAACAGTTCGTTTTTGGAAGTGCGCAGGAGCAACCAGGCAGCCATCACGCTGTATCAACGTTTCGGTTACCGTGAGGTAACCGTGCGCCGTAATTACTACAAAGACAACCAGGAAGACGCGATACTGATGGATCTTGCGCCATTGAACCTGGAGAACCTGAAGCGCTTCCAGTAAGGTAAAATAAGGTTTATACTTTTTGGTGATTTTCCAAGTGGAGGAAGTGAGTGGACACCGCTGAGATACTTCGAGAAATAGCCGCCCAGGTGGCTACCTGCCAGGCATGCACGCTGTACCATTCACGTAAGAACGCTGTCCCTGGTGAAGGTTCGCCCACTTCTGAAATAATGTTTATCGGCGAAGGCCCCGGTTTTCATGAGAATGAACAGGGGCGCCCGTTTGTGGGTCAGGCGGGCAAATTTCTTGATGAACTGTTAGGAGAAGCGGGCTACACGCGGGAGCAGGTTTTCATCGCCAATGTGGTAAAATGCCGACCTCCTAACAATCGTGACCCCTTGCCTGATGAGTTGGCGGCCTGTGCGCGCTTTCTCGACCGCCAGATCGAAACGATTAATCCGCATGTAATTGTGACCCTGGGCAGGTTTTCAATGGCGAAATTTTTACCGAACGCCAGGATTAGCGAGGTTCACGCGAAAACTTACTGGGTGCGTGGTCGTCTCATTGTACCGATGTATCACCCGGCAGCCGCGCTGCACCAGCCTTCGCTCAAATCAACACTGATCAACGATTTTCGGACACTACCAGCCGCGATTGCCAGCGCCAGAGCTGCAGCGAAACGCCAACCCGCGCAGGCGCGCACCTCGGCAGAAGGCGTGAAAGAGATCGAAGAAAAACCTGAACAGTTATCGCTATTTTGAATTCTCAAGGTGGTATATGGATTACGCGCAAGAGTTGATTGAAAAGTTTAAGAAAAAGACTGCCAAAGTGGCTGTACTGGGGATGGGGTATGTAGGGCTGCCCTTCTCAACGGTTTTTGCCCAGGCAGGGTTTGCCGTGACGGGGATCGACCCGGTTGAACAAAAGATGGAGATGTTGAACCGCGGAGAAAGCTATATCCTGGATGTACCCTCGCCGGTGGTCAGGCAGCTGGTGGCAGATGGCAAGTTACGCGGCACCACGGATTACGCCATCCTGAAAGAGATCGACGCGGTAGCGATTTGCGTCCCCACCCCGTTACGCCACACGGGCGACCCTGACCTGTCCTTCATCATCAGCGCGGCGGAGGGAATCGCCCCGTATGTGCACCCTGGTATGGTGGTGGTGCTGGAATCCAGCACATACCCTGGTACCACCCGTGAGCTGGTTTTACCTGCGCTGACGGAGAAAAGCGGGCTTAAGATCGGCGAGGAACTGTTCCTGGCTTTTTCGCCTGAACGCGTTGATCCTGGGCGGGAAGATTGGACAACCAAAAATACCCCCAAGGTTATCGGCGGCATGACCGAAAAATGCACCGAGGTTTCTACGGCCTGGTACAGCATGGCGCTGGATACCGTCGTGCCGGTTTCTTCCACCGAGGTTGCGGAAATGGCAAAACTGCTTGAAAACACTTTCCGCATGATCAACATTGGCTTTGTCAATGAATTGACCCTGATGTGCGACCGATTGGGAGTGGATGTATGGGAGGTGATTGACGCAGCCGCCACCAAGCCATTTGGGTTTATGCGCTTTAACCCCGGGCCTGGTCTGGGAGGGCATTGTATCCCGATTGACCCGATGTACCTCTCATGGAAAATGCGCTCTCTCAATTACACCGCACGCTTTATCGAACTGGCCTCTGAAATTAACACCAACATGCCGCGTTTTGTCATTGGCAGGGTACAGGATGGGCTCAACGAACACGCGAAGCCAATGAAGGGGAGCAAAGTAGTGGTTCTGGGGGTGGCGTATAAACCTGATATCGATGATCTAAGAGAATCGCCCGCCATTGATGTTATTCGCCTGCTGCAGGCCAAGGGCGCGCTGGTCAGTTATCATGACCCATATATTCCCCGGGTGCAAGAGGATGAATGGCAAATTGAATCGGTGACTGACCTGATGCTGGCGGTTGAGGAAGCGGATTGTGTGGTCATCATTACGAACCATAAGGTTTACGATTACGCGGCTATCCTAAATTCCGCAAAGTTAATTATCGATACCCGTAACGCGTTGGGTAAGCTGGGCGTGAAATCTCCCAAGGTGATAAAACTCTAATGGCGCGCTACCTGGTTACAGGCGCTGCCGGGTTTATCGCCCGCAGGGTCATCGAGCAGCTTATCGCCCAGGGACACGAGGTGGTGGGGGTCGATAACCTTAACGACTCTTATGATCCGCGCCTGAAGGAATGGCGTTTGCAGCAACTTGCCCGGCTGCCGGGTTTCCGCTTTTTCCGCGATGATATCTGCAGACCGGAGTTCTATCAAACGCTTTCGGGTGAATTTACATCATTCCAGGGGGTGATCCACCTGGCGGCTCGAGCGGGTGTACGGCAGGCGGTTGAAATCCCCCAGGTGTTCCTGCAAACGAACGCCGCCGGGACGCTGAACCTTCTTGAATGGTGCCGCCGCAGCGGGACGCCAAAACTCGTGCTGGCGTCCACGTCTTCGATTTACGGCGCCAACCCTCCGCTGCCCACGCCTGAGAACGCGGATTCCTGTCATCCGCTGCAAATCTACGCTGCCAGTAAGAAGGCTGCCGAAGTGATGGCGTATACCTATCATTATCTGTATGGGTTAGACACGACCGTTGTGCGTTTTTTCACGGTTTACGGCCCGGCAGGCCGGCCTGATATGGTGATGTATCGCTTTACGCGTTGGATCGTGGAGAATGAACCTGTGTGTGTTTCTGGTGACGGCAACCAGATGCGCGGTTTCACGTATCTGGACGACATCGCTGATGGTGTGATTAAGGCGTTAAAACCGCTGGGGTACGAGATTGTGAACCTTGGCGGACACGAAACCATCACCATCAACGAACTTTTACAGCGGATAGAGCACCTGGTAGGAAAAAAGGCAAACGTGCATTACATCCCAGGGCACCCGGCGGATGTGAATGCCAACTGGGCGGATGTGACCAAGGCGCGCAGTCTGCTCGGCTGGGAACCCAAGGTTCTGCTGGCAGAAGGCATCCCTCAGCTGGTGAACTGGTACCTTGAGCAGCGCGCGTGGGCTCGTGACATCCCCCTCCCATGAACTCGCTGTTTGCCAGGATCCGTAAACTCCTTGTTGAAGACCACATTCTCACCCGGGTTTTAAAAAATACCGGGTACCTGTTCAGTTCAACTTCATTTGGTTTGTTGCTTTCGCTTGTGCAAAGCGTTTTTGCCGCCCGCCTGCTGGGGGTGGCTGCCTTCGGGTTGGTGGGAATCATCACCTCTTTTGTCAGCAATGTGAACCGGGTTTTTTCTTTCCGCATGGGCGAGTTCATCATCCGCTACCTGGGTAAGGAGTTGACTGAAAATAACCGCCAAAAAGCCGGCGCGGTTGTTAAAGTGGCGATGCTGACCGAAGGGTTCACTTCGGTTGTGGCGTTTTTTGTCTTGCTTTTGCTCGCTCCACTGGGCGCCAAATATATTGCCAAAGATATGCAGGCCTTACCGATGATCCAGCTTTTCGCGGTGTCCATATTGGCGAATATGGTCTCAGAGACCTCTATCGGAGTGCTGCAAATTACCAACCATTTTCGCACCCAGGCCATGATCAATGTGATTCAAAGTGTGGTCACAGCGCTGCTCATTCTGCTGGCTTACTTGCTGCATGGCGGAATCATCTTCGTGCTCAGCGCTTACCTGGTAGGAAAGATCCTGCTGGGTATCAGCCCGGCTATCCTCGCTTTCTATTATCTGCCCCGCCATTTACAGCCTGGATGGTGGAAAACCCCTCTCTCGCTACTGCCCCCATTTAAAGAACTGGCTCATTTCACCCTTAGCACCAATCTCAGCGGCACAGTTAAAATGATTGCCAGTGAAAGCGAACCGCTGTGGGTCGGGTTTTTCCTGGATCAGCAGTCTGTAGGGCTGTATAAACTGGCTCTTTCTATCGTCAACCCTTTAATGATGCCCATCACCCCATTTGTTACCACGACTTACCCCGAGATGACCCGCAGTATTGTCTCACGGGCATGGGCGCAGTTGCGCAGACTGCTCAGGCGCGTTACCCTGATTTCCGCTTCATGGACCGGGTTGGTACTGCTGGTGATGTTAATTGCAGGCAGGTGGTTAATCCAGCTGTTCTATGGCGCTGCGTTTGTCCCCGCATTCCCGGCGACGATGGTTCTGCTGCTGGGCTTTGGCTTCGCCAATGTCTTCTTCTGGAACCGCTCCTTGCTGCTGTCTTTCGGACAGGCCAACATCCCGCTCTATGTATTGTTCAGCGCGGCGTTGGTTAAGATCGCATTGGCTTTTTGGGTGGTGCCGCGCTGGGGGATCGTCGGCGAAAGCGCTCTCTTATCTGCTTACCTGATCATTTCCACTGCTCTTCTGGTGTTCATCGGTTTACGAAAAGCCAGGCAGGGTGAAAAAGCGGATCTCAAAGGAGAATGAGATGAAGATCGCCTGTATCTCCACCGCGCAGGTCCCGTCTACCCGCGCCCACAGCATCCAGGTGATGAAGGTGACACAGGCGCTGGCGCAAAATGGCGAGGAAGTGGTTCTTTACCTCCCGGGAAAGGAACCTCCTGCCTGGCAGGAACTCGCTGACCAGTATGGATTGATAGAACCCTTCGAAATCATCACGCTGCCGACCCGCCCCGGGTTGAAACGGCTGGACTTCTCCCTGGCAGGGGTCAAATCAGCGCGACGTTGGGGCGCGCAGCTGGTGTACACGCGTATGTTATGGGTGGCTTTGTTCGCCGGGTTACGGGCGATGCCTTTCGTTTTGGAGATGCACGACCTCCCGTCGGGAACTTTCGGCCCGCATATTTATCGGCGCATCCTGCGGATGAAAGCCCCAAAACTGGTCGTTTACATTACCTCGGCGTTAAAAACACTTGCTGATCAACGCTTTGGGGTGGCTGCCAGGGTTGGTGAATACCTTATTGCTCCTGACGGAGTGGATCTTGAGCGGTATTCTGACCTGCCCAAACCGGCGGCTGCGCGAAAAAAGTTAGCCCTCGAAGAAGCGATGACGGCCGGCTATTCCGGTGGGTTTTACCCTGGGCGCGGGCTCGAGCTGATGCAACAACTGGCGCGCGCCTTCCCGCAGGTGCGTTTCTTATGGATTGGTGGAAATGATGACCAGGTGGAGTGGTGGCGCGCAAGGTTGAAAGAGGCTGATATTCATAACGTGCAACTCACCGGTTTCATCCCTAACAGCCAGTTACCCCTCTACCAGGCGGCCGCGGATATCTTGGTGATGCCATACAGTCGGGCTTTCGGCGGTAGCGGTGGCGGTGATATTTCAGCGGTCAGCAGCCCAATGAAGCTCTTTGAGTACATGGCCGCGGGACGTTGCATTCTTGCCAGCGACCTGCCGGTATTGCGTGAGGTTTTAAATGACCAGACCGCGGCTTTCTTCGAAATCGAGAATTTTTCTGACCTGCGCGAGAAGTTCGCGGAATTGCTCACGGATGGCACCCGGCGGGAGAAATTAGCCAGCGCGGCGAAGAGCGCCGTGAACGCTTACAGCTGGAAAACCCGCATGACGGGTATCATGCGGGTGATGAACAACACCCTCAATCACTGATTACGATTGGGCTGACGGTCTGTTTAGGGCTGCCAGCCGCCGATATCGTTCCAGGCGTACTCGAGGTGAGAAGCCGGTACTTTGCCGGCTTGCTTGCGCACCCTGGCGAATGCCCATGACATCAACTCGTTTCCGCCAAGCTCATGCAGTCTTTTTCCAATTTCACGGGTGCGGATGTGCCGGCACTGGCTGTTGTAACCGTATCCGGGTATTTCTGAAAGGTAATCTTCCTTAATCCCAATACGGATCAATTCTTCCAGAAGAGAATGCACTTCCCGGCTGTTCGCCGCAGAATAAGGACGGGGCTTGAACCAGGTGAAGAAAAAGGGCATAGCAGGCTCCTGAAGAATGAGTCTTAAGCTTTCCGTCAACATTAATTGTACAACTTTTTTTGAAGCGCTGTCGCTTGAACGAAAATCTGGCCTGAATCCTGCATCTAAAAAATGACCCAGCCATGAAAGGGGCTATACTCTATTGTTAGCGATGGATCCTCGATTCTGGTCACAATGGCAAGATACTTTTCGCCGTCACGGGCTGACACCTTTGATGTTAAGCCTGCTTGAAGATGGAGGAATATTTCGCCACTTCATCTCGCAGGCAATGCTAGCGGTTGCGCCATTCTTCAACCACAGTGCTGCTTCCTGGCAGGCGTTCGCCGACATGCTGGAAGATCCGGCCATTGCGCTATCCTTCGCGGAGCACCTGCGCGAGGAGGACGCGTGAAGGCTGAACCTATCCTGGGGTTACTGGTGGTGATTTTCGCCACCGGATGGATGATTTTTCTCTCTTACCGGAAGAAATCATCCGAAGGACGGGCAACCTTTCGCCGTATCACTGCCATCAATCGCTTGAGGAGTGCGGTGGGGCTTTCTGTGGAAGATGGCAGCCGGGTGCACATATCACTGGGGAACGGAGATCTCAACGAAGCCAGCAACCCTTCTGGGCTGGCCGGAGTAGATACGCTGCAGCGTATCGGTCAATTAAGTTCTGTCAGCGACCAACCTCCTGTTTGCACCAGCGGTAATGGCGGGTTCACTTTGCTCAGCAAAGATGTGTTGCGCATGGTTGCTGGAGAAACCCAATCTACTGAGATGTTTGATGCAGATCATGGGCGAATGGCGGGCGCCACGCCGTTCGCTTATGTGCTGGGCACCCTGGAGGTAATGAATGAACCCGCCGTCAGGACCAATGTGTTTATGGGCAGTTATGGGGCTGAGGTCGGTTTTTTGACCACAGCGGCTGAGGAAAATGGGGCATTTACACTGGCAGCCAGTGACTCAATTGTCGCGCAGTCAGTTTTCTTGGCCACTGCCCGTGAGGTCATGCTTGGGGAAGAGCTGTACGCCGTTCCGGCTTACCTGGTTCACCGCTCTTCACACGTGGCCAGCCTAAAAACGCAGGACCTGCTGCGCCTGATCATTAGCGGAGCATTGCTTTTAGGTCTTCTGCTCAAACTGGCAGGTATCGCGTGAAAGTACTGAATTACCTGATCGCCGCAATTACTGGTCTGATCGTGTTATTGGGGTATTTCTTTCCTGGCACAGGAATTTCACTGGCCCGCTCTCCACTGCTGGATTGGGCAGTCACCCTTAGCGGCGTGGCCGGGTTAGTGGCGATTTTAAACCTGGTGTTTCATGTCCACTGGAAGCGGATTCAGGACAAGCACCCGCGCAGACTGTACAGCGGGGCATTGATTGTGACCTTCCTGCTGACAGTGGTTGCGGGGGTCTTTCTCGACCCTGGCAGCGCTGGTTTTCAAAAGCTCGTCACCCGGGTTCAGGTTCCTGTTGAATCCACACTGATGGCAGTGCTGGCTATCACGCTGGTTTTCGCCAGTCTGAAGTTGTTACAACGTCAACGCAACTGGATGGGTTTTCTCTTCTTTTTAAGCGTGATCATATTTCTGGTACTAAACAGCGGAGTGCTGGCCTTTTCTACGGAGATCCCCATCCTTACCAATCTGCTCTCAGCCTTTCATCGCGTTCCGATGGCCGGAGCCAGAGGGATGCTGCTGGGCATCGCTCTTGGTAGCCTGGCAACGGGAATTCGCGTTTTGATTGGCTCAGAAAAGCCCTATAACGGTTGATTATGGCGGATATTCGCTGCCTTATTTGTAATCGAATGAACGATGCCAGCTCACCACGCTGTTGGTATTGTCGTTCACCACTCCCAGGCTATAAAGAACCACCTGCTCCGGATGAACCAGGTGAAGGTGAGATCCCTGAACCGGAACCATTGGCTGAAATTTCTGGCAGGGTTGAACCCACTGAAGAAAGCGGAGAAAGTTGGGAGGGGGAAGCGCCGGAATGGCTGGCCCGCATCCGGATGCTGAAAGAGCAAGATGAGCAAAAAACCCGTGAAACCTCTGGGTTGGATACCGAAGACTCCGGGCTGCCAGAATGGATTATAAACCTGCGCGCTGCTGAACCGCCAGTAATGGCAGAAAAGACAGCCGAGGAAGCCTTGCTGGAGGATTCTGACGCGAAGGCAACAACCCCGGCAGATACTTATGCTGATTCACGGTTCGAAGAAACTGGTGGCCGGGCGAGTGGCGAATTTACGGGTGAACCGGTAGAGGGTGAAACCACTTCACCCGCGGCGAATGAACCGTTTGAAACCGCTGAGCTGCGCGATGGTCAACCGGCTCATCCAATCTTCGAGGATGATCTGCCTGAATGGTTGTCTGCTGATGCGGGCATTGTGGAAACACATTCTTCTCAGAAAGACCAAACAGCCAGACCCTTTATCTCCAAGGAAGAAAACAAGCTTGCGGATGGCGTGCTGCCCGCCTGGTTGAAAGCCATCCGCCCTCTTGACGCCGTATCGCCGGCTACGCCAGATGCGCTTTATTCTCCTGGTGAAGAGGGCGAAGGTATCCTCGCGGGTATTTCCGGCACACTGCGCTCGCAGCGGCTGGAAGACAGGGAGGTAAAAATGCCTTCCCGCCCCCATGAATTAGTCGTGACCCCCATGCAGCAGAAGAACGCTGAGTTGCTTTACCGGCTGAGAAACCCAGATATTGAGGAAACCTCCCCTGTAGCCATAACAAAAAAAAGCCGTCCTCAAAGGAAAACCCTCAAGATCTTTGCGGCGGTCATTTTATTCTTGGCGGTGCTCCTCCCCTATGGTTTTCGCTCGCTGCCTGTTATCATCCCAGTTTTATTCCCTAAAGAGGTGGTGGACACGCTTGGCGTCATCGAGGGAATCCCCGCTGGAAAGCCGGTATTAATAGCCGCGCAGTTTGAAGGAGGGCTGGCGGGCGAACTTACCTTGAGCTCTGAACCAGTGTTCCAGCATCTGGTTTCCCACGGCGTTCCGCTCGCGCTGATGTCCACCAACGCCAGTGGATATGCCATCCTCGAAGAACAGTTGCGGCGCGCTTCGGCGGGCGTCTCAGGCTACCTGTTTTCTGAGCGGGTGGTCAATCTTGGCTATTTGCCTGGCGGAACGATTGGGCTGATTTCATTGGTTGGCGATATTCGAGCGGCGCTGCCTTATTCAACTGCTCTTGAACCCGCCTGGGAGACCACCCCCATCGCTGGCGCGCGAACCCTGGCTGATTTCGCCGCGATCTTGCTGCTTACCGATAATCCTGAAATCGTTCGCGCCTGGGTGGAACAAACCGGACGAATTGAAAAACCACCAATCCTGCTTGGTGTGGTGAGCGCGCAGGCCGCACCACTCGCTCAACCTTATTATGATAGCGGACAGGTTCAAGGGTTGGTGGCGGGTTCTTCCGGCGCGCTCGCCTATCAGATGATACGCCAGGTGCCCGGTAAAGCCTCCACAACCTTCGCTTCGTACCAATTTGCGCTTTTCATTGCCGCGTTGCTGATCTTCCTGGGAGGGGTTGTCAGTCTCGTCACCACAACCGGTGCCGCCGCGCATAAGAAAGGGAGGGGTTGATGTCCTTCAACACAGAGGTTATCTGGGTGGTCATCAGCTTCATCCTGACGCTGGTCGTGTTTAGTTTCTTATTGGGAGATAATCCCTCCTTCAGATTTGTTTCTGCCGTGCTGATTGGCATGACCGCAGGGTATATGACAATTGTGATCATTTACCAGGTGCTGATCGCGCGCCTCGCGGTGCCATTGCTGCAAGGTTCTCGAGTAGCGTTGATACCTTTGTTGCTTTCCGGCATGTTACTCATGAAGCTCTCGCCCCGCCTGAGCCGGCTGGGGAACCCCTCTATGGCATTGCTGGTAGGGGTTGGGGCGGCGGTGGCGGTAGGCGGAGCAGTGCTTGGCACCCTTTTTGGGCAGGTAAAAGGGGCATTGGTTTTTGTTGATCTCGCCAGGGCTCAAAAAGGACCGACGAGCCTGTTATTGCTCGTCGATGGCATCTTTTTCCTGCTGGGCACCCAGGCGACTTTGTTTTATTTTCATTTTTCGGCGCGAAAAGTGAAAGGCAAAGAACCACAGGCGCATTGGAGCATCAGGCTGCTGTCATCCGTTGGCAGGGTGTTCATTGCCATCACGCTTGGGGCGGTGTTCGCCGGTGTGATAACCGCCGGACTTACTGCGCTTGTTGAACGGGCTGATTTTCTTCTCGGAACACTGTTGTTTTGGGTGAGATAGAAAAAATGAAAAGCGGGCTTGCGCAACCAAAGTCAGTTTTAGGGATTGAAATCGGCGACGTTCATACGCGCGGACACCTGTTCGATATTGTTGAAAACAGTTATCGGCTGATTGCTTCAAGTTCTGCGCCGACCACGTCTTTTTACCCCATTCTGGACATTGGAGACGCTATTTACGAAGTCTTGAGCCGAATCCAGGAGATTTGCGGGCGTACATTGATTGAAAAAAGTGGCGAGCTGATTTTACCCGCGCTGCCCACGGGCGATGGGGTCGACCAATTTTATATCACCACCTCTTGTTTCTCATCGCTCCAGGTGGTAGGAGTCGGATTACTGAACGATGTGTCTCTCGATTCAGCCAGGAAACTTTGTAACGCCACATACGCTAACCTGTTGGAATCCATCGGGATCAATGACAGGCGGTCTTACTCTCAGCAGTTAGATACGCTGCTGACTATCAGGCCGGATCTGGTCATCTTCACGGGAGGAACGGATGGCGGCGCATCCCGCTCTCTCTTGCGAACAGCAGAACTTGTCAGCACTGCGCTGCAATTGCTTCCGCGCGGCACCCGTCCGCAGATTCTTTACTGCGGAAACCAGGTGTTGAGCGCTCAGCTGAAGGATGTGTTTGAGCGTTATACAACCGTACGCAGCGCACCGAACATTCGGCCCTCCTTTGAAGGGGAGAATCTTGAACCTGCCTTGATTGAACTGGATGCGTTGGTCATGGAAAAGATGAATGAAGAGATAGGTGGGCTCAAACGCATTTCCCCTCTCTGCACAACCCCACCTCAGTTGAAGAACCAGGGATTCATGCGGATGATCAAGTTTCTGGGTCGGCAGTACGACCCTCTGAAAGGGGTTTTAGGCCTGGATGTCGGCATGAACTATTCTATGGCTGCCTACAGTAATGACCGGGTGTCTATCCTTAATACGTTCAACTTTGGCATAGGCAGCGGTCTTGAAGCATTCCTGCGAAAAGGCGATATCAAAGATATCTCCCGCTGGTTGACCTTTCCTGTGCCTGACACAGTGGTAAGCGATGCCCTTTGGAATCGCTCTTTATTCCCCCTTTCTGTGGCTGCGACCAAAGAAGAAATCGCCATTGAACAGGCGGTATTAAGGCAGATGTTACAGGCGATGATGATTGACCTGGAATCGCGGGAAATAATGCCATCTTCACGGTTTGAGCCCATTGTGCTGAGTGGTTGCACCGTCAGCCATGTGGCCGACCCGGTGCGTTCTTTGTTGCTGGCACTTGATGGCATCCAACCCCTGGGCATCAGCCCCTTGATCCTCGATAAGCACAGCCTTTTACCCTTATTGGGGACGATCGCTGCTCACAACCCGCTCCTGGCAGTGCAGCTGCTGGAATCAACCGCTTTTTCCAATCTGGCGACAGTTGTCAATATTACCAGCAAAACGCGCGCGGGCTGCCCGCTGCTTTACGCGCGGCTGGATTACGCGGATGGCAATTCTTTTGAGGTGGAAGTAAAACAGGGTTCCATCATTTCGCTCCCATTAGCACCGGGGGCGACTGGGCTGCTGCGGTTGCGGCTGACAAGCCGGGCGGAGATAGAAGAGCTGGCGCTCATCCGCGAACCGATCAAGGTGCAGGGAGGGGTTTGCGGGGTGGTGGTGGATGCCCGCGGGCGGCCAATCGTGCTGCCTGAAGACCAGGGCAGGAGAATCGAGTTGCTCAAAGAATGGGAATTCCTGCTGGGCGCGGCATAATGGTACATTTATTGCAACATATAGCGCGGGAGTTTATATGAACGCACAACTGACGCAAATAAACCCATTAACACTTATCCATCGCAACCGGCTGTTACCTGTCCCTGGCTCGGTAAATGTCAGAGAAGGACAAAGGGTCGCTCCTGAGGACATTGTGGCAGAAGCGTCAATTCCGGCGCGTCATTACCTGGTAGATGTCGTCAGGGCGCTATCGGCTAAAACTCTCTCCGCGGCAGAAAAAATGATCACCCGTAAACCTGGCGAGGTATTGCAAAAAAACGACATCATCGCCGAAACGGGTGGGTTGTTTTCTCGCGTGATTCGAACGCCAGGCGAGGGCAGGGTAGTCTCTGTGAACAAGGGCAGGGTGCTCATCGAAGCCGAGAGCACCAGGATTAAAATGCAAGCCGGGCTCGCCGGAAAAGTGACCCAGGTCATTCCTGAACGCGGCGCAACCATTCAATGCTACGGCGCCCTCATCCAGGGGGTTTGGGGAAACGCGTTATTGGGTTGCGGGCCATTAACCACTGATTACGAAAGCCTGTCTGGTGAATTGAAGACCTCAGCCATTGGGGTGACTTCTCGCGGCGCTGTGCTCGCAGGTGGTACCTGCTCTGAGGCGTTTTTAGCCGCCGCCGCGCAAGAGAAGATTGGCGGTTTGATCCTGGGGTCTATTTCCTCTTCTCTGATCTCAACCGCGCTGGAGCTGCCTTACGCGTTGATCATCCTGAGCGGTTTTGGCGACCATGGGATGGATGAACTTTCACGCAGCCTTTTAGCCACTTATATTGGTCGCGATGTTTCGATTAACGCGGTTAAGTGGAATCGCCTGACCGGTGATCGGCCGGAAGTGTACATACCGCTCGAGGGAGAGGCTCATGCTTATGAGGAGCAGGCGGTGTACACCTCGGGTCAAACTGTGAGGTTGCAAACAGGCGCGTACGCCGGCCGGATAGGCAGGATCGAAAGCCTGCTGCCGGGCGTCACATTGCTTCCCAGCGGTCTGCGAGCAGCCGCTGCCCGGGTCGTTTTTGGAGAGAATCTCAGGGAGATCATTCCCCTGTCGAATTTGGACGTCATTTTTTCAAATGATCGATTCATCGGCGCACCCGATGAAGGAGGAGTATTATGGCACTGAATAATTTTGACGAAAACCCGTTTGACGAAGAGGCATTCGCAGAGGATCTTCCGGTTGAGCCCGCCAAACGATCCGGCAGAGGGGGTTTTCTGACTGTGATTGTGATTTTGGGAGTGGTGTTTCTGCTGGCGCTGCTTGGGCTGCTCTTTTTGGCTCCCAAGTATTTAGCCAGCCAGCGCGCGGAGAATATGGAACAGGCCGCTCTGATTAACGCAGCCAACACAGCCACTGCCATGGCAGCGGTTTCAATGGCGAACCAGCAACAAACAGCGCTGGCGCTGACTGCTCAGGCGTTGCTGCCAACCGCGGCTCCCACGAAAACACCGGTGAAGGCTGTGGTGGCCAACACCCCGGTGATTGCCGGGATGGGGCTATCAGATGCTGAACTGGCCACGGTCGCCGCGCTGCAAACGCAAATGGCCGGGCAGGGCACCGTTGCGCCTACCGAGTTGCCAGACGCGGGTTTTGCTGATGAGTTTGGTCTGCCCTTGATGGGTGGGATGGCTGTGCTGCTGCTGGTCATCATCGTGTTCAGTCGTAAATTGCGTTTGTCCTCCAGGTAAACTTACCGATTAAAACATGATCCGGGGCGGATCACCTTCAGCCCCGGATTTTTCATTTCTCATTGACCAGGAAATCAAGAAACGCCATCCGCGATGGAACTGCCAAAGTTGAGCAATTCCTTAACCATCTCGGGGGACCTTCCCTCCGCATACACACGCAGTACCGGTTCAGTTCCTGAGGGACGAATGAGCAGCCAGGAATCGTCGCGGAAAATATACTTAACGCCATCCATGGTGCTCACTTCGCTCAGCTGCTCGCCGCCGATTGATCTGGGTGGTTCGTTGACCAGTTTCGCTACCAATTTTTCTTTCGAAACCGGGTACTTGAGGCGTTGGTCAATACGTTCATAATACACCGGGCCCACCTCGCGCTGCAGATCCTCCACCATGTCGAAGAGGGTTGTTCCAGCGTCGGCGAGCATTTCCACGATTAATAAGCCCATTAAAATACCGTCGCCCTCCGGGATGTGACCGCTGAAGCCTATTCCGCCTGACTCCTCCCCACCAATCAACACCTGTTCCTTCAGCATATAATCGGCGATGTGGTTAAAACCGACCGGGGTTTCGTGCACTGTGAGCCCGTACTTCTTGGCCAGGCGGTCGATCATACGTGTGGTGGAAACCGTGCGCACCACAGAACCGGTCAGGCCGCGTTTCTCAACCAGGTAGCGCAGTGCCAGGGCCATGATTTTGTGCGGGTCAACGAAATTGCTGCGTTCGTCCATCGCGCCGATGCGGTCAGCATCGCCGTCGGTGGCGATGCCAAAACTACCCATCCCTGCCCCAATCGCGCCAGCCAGCGCGCCGAGGTTCTGGCGGATGGGCTCCGGGTGAACCCCACCGAAGCCGGGGTTCATTTCTCCGCGGATCTCAGCGATTTCACAGCCAGTGCCCTGTAGAAACCCACGCACGATACCCCGTCCTGAGCCGTACATAGAATCAACGACAAAGCGCTGCGGGTTCTCGGCAATCACATCACTTTTAATGAGCGTGCGTAAATGTTCGTAATAAGCCGGGACGGGATTGAAGCGTTGGACCAACTTAAGGGCGCGCGCCTGTTCCATATCCATCAAGTTCGGCCCGCGTGCCAGGGCTTCGTTATCGTTCAGGTAAACTTCTACCCGGCGACATTGTTCCGGCAGCGCTGAACCCCCCGACGCGGATTTTAGCTTGACCCCGTTATAACGCGGGGCGTTATGAGAGGCTGTGATCATGACGCCGCCGATGGCGTTTAAACTGCGCACAGCGTGCGAAATAACCGGGGTTGGCGCGTCTCCCTGCGCCAGGTACACGACAAAGCCGTTGGCTGCCAGTACGCGCGCCACTTCGGCAGCGTAGCGGTCCGAAAGGAAACGCGTGTCGAACCCAACCACCATTTTATGCGCATCGATTTCGGAGCCTATCCGATTGCCGTTGACCCATTCAGGGGTAGCAACCGCGTCGGCGATTGCCTGCGCCACCAGGCGTAAATTGGTAAAGGTAAAAGTATCCGAGATTACAGCTCGCCAGCCATCAGTGCCAAAATGAATCGTCATTGGTTTTCTCCAGTGAAATGTATTTTACCAGTTGGGTGCTGGTGTGGCGGTAAGTAACAGGCTGCGCATAATCCAGCCTTCCCGTCCATCTTCAAGCAGAACGTGCGCCCAGTAAGCGCCATCCACATGTTCAATTTCGGGGAGTACCTGGATCAGCGACTCGTTATCCAGGCTGGTGAGGTATTTTCCATCAAAGCCTGGGGTTTGCCTGACCAACACACCAGAATACGTAGGGCTGAACACCTTTGCCCACACCGGTGTGGGTTGAGGGGTGATGGTGACTGTCGGGGTAAGCGTGGGCATCAGCGTGTTGGTAGGGGCTGTTGTGGCGGTGATGCCGAACGGATCGGGCGTCTGGATTGCCAGCGCGTCTGCCGGAGACAGGCTGGCTGATGGTTCAATCAACGCTGCGGAGGGGACGCCTGTGGAGGTCACAAATGGCGCCAGTTGACGCTGCAGGGCAACACCCAACGCGCTGGAAATGACCAACCCATACAACGCACTGCCGAAAATGGCTGCGGTTAGCAGGTACCCGAAGAAGGTGAACGGGCGTATCTTGAGCACTGCCAGGGTCAGGGTGCCGGCAAGGATCACCCAGGCGATGTGCACGCCAGCCACTATCAGGGCGTTAGGGAACAAACCGCTTGCCCTGGAGGTTAACCCATAGCCGGCTACCGCCACCGGGATGAAGATTTCATAAGCCAGTGGGACGCTCGCCACCTGTGTGCGCTGTTTAGGCATACGTATGGTCAGGTAAACAGCCAGCACAATGCCAATGGTCAACAAAAGAAAATCGGGAATACTGAAATTGGTAAAACGGAGCGACTGTGAAAGTGGCAGGTCTACGAACAGCCTTGAGATCCAGCCCCCCAGCGCACCGCTGGCGAAGACCAGCGCGCACCCGATGAACATAGCCCCGATGGAGCGAGAAAAAAAGGTGAAGGAGCCGATGACGGCTGAAAAACCCAGCCCAATGACCGGCGCCATGAACGGCGCCAGTAAAGCCCCAAGGATGAAGATCGCGGGACTGTCGAGCAGGATGGCCAGGGTGATAACCAGACCAGCCACCAGAGAAAACAAAAAGAATTCAACCCCAGGCACCAGGCGCTGGGCAATTTCGCCGAGGTAAAGGGCGCGTTCACTTTTTCCCCGTGGGACCAGTAATTTACGCGCGCGCCGCCGGCGGCTCTCATCGATACGGCTTGGCGGAATTACAACACCTGGTTCCTGTGAGTAATCGCTCATTGTTATCGCGCTGTTTCCAATCTAAACAAGTGGAAAAAAAATCCCGCCGCGCGCAAAAAAAGTGCTGCCGGCGCGGAGGTGGTACTCGGTTTGCCCTTATGGTGGCGGAGCTCTCTGGCGTTATGGCCAGTTTGGTCGCAAGAAATCATGACATTATTATAATACACTCAATATTGGCAGTAACTAAGGTAAAATACCCCTATGGATCGCCACAATAGGCTTCACCTTAAGCGAATCTTATCCCTGCTTTTCATCATTGGACTGCTGATGACAGGCTGCTCGAAACCGACTGACCAGCCGCCAGTACCCAGCGCAACACCGCTTACACAGGAGCCAGTGGATACACCGACCGCCATCCCCACGGCTGCTCCCGCGCGTATGCTGCTGCTGGATCCGTTTGCCGCGGCTACAGCTGAGTTAAACGCATTCCTCGCCGGGTTCGCTGAGCAGCATGACCTCACGTTGGAAACCCAGGCCTCACCTGAACTGCCCGCGCTTGGTGCTGAAACCAAAGTTGTCCTTCTATTGGCAGAACTCCCGGGACTGGACGAGCTGACCGCGACCTCACCTGAAACGCAGTTCATCCTTATTGGCAATACGGCGTTGAACCCGGCTGGAAACCTTTCCGTCATCCAGACCAGGGAGTATGATCTGACCTTTATGGCGGGATACCTCGCCCAAAGCATTGCCTGGGACTGGCGCACTGCCGGCCTGATTCCCAGCGACACGGCCTTAAGCGAGCCAAAAACGAACGCCTTCATTAACGGTGCGCGTTATCTGTGCGGGGTATGCACTCCCTTCTACGCCCCAATTGTGTCTTTCCCTATGCTGGCCCAGGAACCCGCGCAGGCAGACGCCGCGACCTGGTCGGGACAGGTGAGCGTGTTCGGGCAGCACTTTGTGAATACTTACTTTGTTGACCCCGCTGTTGCCACCGTTGAAACGCTGGACGGGCTTAAAGGTCTGGAACCGGCCATTTCTAACGATGTGAAACTGATAGGAATCTCCACTACCCCCAACCCCAAGCGTTTTACGGCTTTGATCGGCTTTGACCCTCTTCCTGCGCTTGAACAATTGCTTCCTCAGTTGATCGCCGGTAATGGCGGCCTCAGCCTGGGAGCGCAGGTGAAGATCACTTCCTTCACCGATGATACAGTCATCACCCCGGCGAAAATTGACAACTTCAACCGCGTGGCCGCTGACCTGGCTGCCGGAATGATTGTCCCCCTCAGCATCCCCTAATACGCTTCCAACGTTCTGCAGCGGCCAAACGCAGGATGCCGCTCTTTTGCGACAGGTCCATCAGGCTCGCATTGCCTGGTTGAGGTAGTTGATAACTCCCACGAGGCTGCTGATGGTCAATCACCACAGTGAATAGCCTTGCGGGTTGTTTTTACCTGTTGAGTGCTTGTATTTGACAGGCAGAATCAGGCAGGTTGCAAGCGAGAAACGACCACCTACCCGAAAAAACGGCAAGAGCGGAAGATAAACCGTTATACTGATGGTGAAATAAGTCATTCAAGGAGGCAGCAGCTGTGAACGTTGAGATAAAAATTTCCAAAGACATCACTGAACCATACGCGGTCATCTACACCAACGCGATCACTGAGGAAGTACAGAAGATTCGCAGCGTTTTAGCGTTCCAATCACCGGTCATACCTGTTAGCGATGACGAGAAAATCGTTGTATTGGAACCCGATGAAATTTTCATGATCCGCACAGAGAACACGGAAGTTATCGTTTACGGCAAAGATACCAGGTTCCGGTCGGAAAAACGGCTGTACGAGTTAGAGGACCTTCTCGGGAACGGTTTCTTGCGCATCTCCAAATCCACGATTGTCAACCTGAAGAAGATTGATTATGTGGAACCGTCCTTCAATGGCATGATGGCCATTCGATTAAAAAACGGAGGGAAAGATTACATTTCAAGAAAATATCTACCACAACTTAAAAACTATTTAGGAATATAGGAGGTTTGCGATGAAAAAATTTTTCGAACATTTTCTAAAAGGGATCTCGACCGGGTGCACGATTGGTGTGGTGGTTTTCTTGTTGATCTGGTTGATCAGCGGCGAGGAGACCATTTCAATGCCCACACGAGAATTCTCAACCCACGTGATTGGCAGCATGCTGGTAGGACTGGGTTTCTACCTGCCGAGCGCCATTTATGAAAATGAAAAGCTGGCCATGTGGCTGCGAGTGCTGATTCATATGGGCGTCGGGTTCATCGTATTTTTCATCGTTGCATCTGTTGCTGGCTGGATCCCGGCGGCAGGCGGGCCTGGCGCGGTCATTCTGTATGTTTTGCTGGTGTTCGTTATTTCGATGCTGATTTGGGCCGGCCATTACTGGCATTACGCTTGCGAAGCCAAGAAGATCAACGCGCAATTGAAGAAGCAGCAAGAATAGCCGTTCTGCTCTAACTGGCAAGAAGCCTGTCTTGTAGCACACACCCCCCGCGTAAGGGGGGTGTTTATTTGAACGAGGGTTTGCCTGTTCCCATGAACTCTGGCGCGGTGGCGCTTCCTGGGGCGTTGATGCCCTCGCGTTTGAGGGCTTTCCACAGGGTGATGAAGAGAATCTTGATATCCAGCCACAATGACTGGTGGTCTACATACCACACATCCAGCTCGAACTTCTCTTCCCAGCTGAGCGCGTTGCGCCCGTTCACCTGCGCCCAGCCGGTGATGCCTGGCAGCACTTCGTGGCGCCGCGCCTGGTCGGGCGTGTAGCGCTCCAGGTAGGCGGTGAGCAGCGGCCGAGGGCCGACCAGGCTCATCTCGCCTTTGAGCACGTTGAAGAGCTCGGGCAGTTCATCCAGACTGGAGGAGCGTAAAAAACGCCCGAAAGGGGTGAGGCGTTGTTCATCGGGCAGCGGTTTGCCTGAATCATCATAAGCGTCGCGCATGCTGCGGAACTTGTACAACTTGAAGGGGTGCCCGCGCAGCCCTGGTCGCTCCTGGCTGAAGAGCACTGGTCTGCCCAGCTTGAACCGCACCAGCAACGCCAGTATCAGCAGCAGCGGCGAGAGCAAGATAAGCAGCAAGGCGCTTGCGAGTAAATCGAAGAGACGTTTGAGAAAACGCGTCATTGGTTTGATTGTACCAAAATCCATTGTCGAACGCGCGTTCACTGATGACTTTACGTTATAATAGAGCCACTTAACCTCAGGAGCGCTTTCCATGATCATCTCCATTGAATACTGCGTTATCTGACACTACACCCCGCGCGCCGTCGGTCTGGCGGCTGAACTGTTGGAAGCTTACGAATCCAAAATCAAATCGGTCACCCTTATTCCGTCCAGCGGCGGCGCTTTCGAAGTGAACGTGAACGGTAATCTCATTTACTCCAAATTGCAAACCGGTCGCCACGCTGAAGTGGGCGAGGTTGTGGCTTTATTAAGAAAAAAGATCGAGGAAGGGTAACCATGACCAGCAAAAAAGGACGGGTTTTTTCGGGCGCCAGGCCAACCGGGCGCCAGCATATTGGCAACTACTTTGGCGCCATCCGTAATTACGTTAAGCTACAGGACGATTACGATTGCATTTATTGCATTGTGGACCTGCACGCTCTGACCACGCTGGATACCACCCGCGATCTCCGGCAGAACACCCTCGAAATGGCCTGGGATTGGCTGGCAGCGGGCATGGATCCGAAACGTTCCATCATCTTCGTACAATCGATGGTGCGCCAGGTGACGGAACTGCACACCATCCTTTCAATGGTCACGCCCTTGGGAAAACTTACCGATCTGCCCACGTTCAAAGAAAAGGTGCGCGAAAACCCGAAGAATATCAATTATGGGCTGGTGGGCTACCCGGTGCTGATGAGCGCGGATATCGCCCTTTACCGCGCCGATGTGGTGCCGGTGGGAATTGATCAGGCGCCGCACGTCGAGTTTGCGCGGGAAACGGTGCGCTCGTTTAACTTCCGTTACAACACCAACGCGCTGAACGAACCCAAAGAGAAATTCACCGAATTTCCCAAGATACTGGGTATTGACGGTGTGAACAAGATGAGCAAGAGCCTCAACAACGATATCGAGCTTGCTGCCACTGCGGAAGAGACTACCGCGCGTGTGATGCAGATGGTTACCGATCCGGCGCGCCAGCGTCGCAGCGACCCCGGCAACCCCGATATTTGCAATGTTTTTTCGCTGCATAAGATGTTCACCCCGCCTGAGAAGGTAGCAGAAATAAATATCGAGTGCCGCCGCGCGGGCATTGGCTGTGTGGATTGTAAAAGAATTCTGGCAGCCAACATGAACGCTTACTTCGCCCCCCTGCGTGAAAAACGCCGTGTCTTCGAAAATGACCCCGAGGGCACCTGGGACATGCTGCGCGACGGCGCGGCGCGCGCCAGCCTGCTGGCTGAAGAGACCATGGTGGATGTGCGCGCGGCGGTGGGTCTGCCAGCGCTGCAGAAAGGATAACCGGCGATGCGCGCTGTCATCCAACGGGTCAATTACGGCCGGGTGGTAATTGAAGACCGCGAAACCGCGAATATTGGCAGCGGCATGGTGATTCTGCTGGGCGTAGGCCCGGGTGATGACGAGCAAAAGTCAGCCGCGTTGGCGAAGAAGATCGCCCAGCTGCGCATCATGGAAGATGCGGAAGGTAAAATGAACCTCTCGCTGCTGGATACCGGTGGGGCAGCCGTGGTGGTTTCACAGTTCACGCTTTTTGCTGATACCCGCAAAGGTAATCGCCCCTCGTTTATTGGCGCTGCCCCACCTGAACTCGCCAGCCCGCTGGTCGATCATTTTGTTGCCCAACTACGTTCTTATGGCATTCCAGTGCAGACCGGTGAGTTCGGCGCGCACATGCGCGTGGCGTTGGAAAACGATGGCCCGGTGACCATCTGGATGGAAATGTAAACGCGCTGAATGCCTGTTCGTAACTCACCCCTTTTATAAGTGATGGTTTTTCGTCTCTGGCCTGGCATGAAGAGCAGCGCTGTAGATCCTCATTGTTGAACACGGCGATGGGTGCGCTGTTTACGCCTGTAGCCGCCTGCGGCGCCTGTCAACTTTCATCTCCAGTATAATTACTCCATGGATAATCCTTCTCTCAAACCCTCGGGCAGGCAAATTCGTCTTACCAGCCTCTCGAACTGCGCAGGTTGAGCATCCAAGCTGAGCGCGGAAGCGCTGGCGCAGGTGCTGCGCCCCATGCAGGAGCTTTTTGACCCTGCCGACACCCCTGAGCTGCTCGCCGGGTTGGCTTCGCCTGATGATGCGGCGGTGTGGAAATTGGATGAAGACCGCGCCCTGGTGTTGACCACCGACTTCTTCACGCCGGTGGTCGATGATCCGTTTGATTACGGGCGCATCGCTGCTGCCAACAGCCTCTCAGATGTCTACGCCATGGGGGCTGCGCCTTTCCTGGCGCTGAACATCGCCGCTTTCCCACCTGACCTTGACCCTGCCGTCAGCGGTGAAATTTTTCGCGGCGGGGCGACGGTGGCCAAGCAGGCGGGGGCAGTGATTGCGGGGGGACACTCCATCCAGGATAAAGAACCCAAATATGGCATGGTGGTAGCGGGTATGGTCGACGCGCAAAGGATGTTCAGCAAGGGCGGCGCCAAGCCAGGCGATCGCCTTTACCTGACCAAGCCGTTGGGCTTTGGCACAATCACCACCGCGCTCAAGCGCCAGATGGTGCGCGAGGAAGACCTGGCAGAAGCAGTGAGCTGGATGGTGCGGCTCAACCGCGAAGCCAGCCGAATAGGTATGGATTGCGGCGTGCGCGCGGCGACGGATATCACCGGTTATTCTTTCATCGGTCACGCGCTGGAACTCGCCAACGCCAGTGGTGTGGGGCTGCGGGTGGCGTTTGAGCGCCTGCCTGTGCTGCCAGCCGCCTTCACATACGCATCTCAATTCATCTTCCCGGGCGGAGCGTATGACAACCGTTCGTATTTTCAGCCGTTTGTCGAATTCAGTCGGAAGCTGCCAGAAGACCAGACCATGCTGCTTTTTGACCCTCAAACCAGCGGCGGGCTGCTGCTGGCCGTTCCTGCCCAACACTGCGCGGATTTTGAAGCCGCAATGCAGCAGGGTAGCGCTCCCTGCTGGCAGGTAGGAGAAGTGATCAAAGGCAGCGGGATCATTTTTACCTGACGCAACCGACCGCTCCTCGCTGAGTCCCCGCCCTGTGCTAAAATCCCATTATGGTTGAACTGACTGATCACCTCAAAGGTATTCTGGATACCCTGCCGGTGAAACCTGGTTGTTATATTATGAAGAACGCCTCCGGCGAGGTCATTTACGTGGGGAAGGCGGTCAACCTGCGCGGCCGTGTGCGCTCCTACTTCCAGGAACACGCTGACCACGAACGCAAGGTGCTCAAGTTAGTTTCGCAAATCGCCGACCTTGAGTGGATTGTGGTGGGCTCAGAACTTGAAGCGCTTATCCTCGAGATGAACCTGATCAAGAAGCACCGCCCGCGTTTCAATGTGCGTCTCAAGGATGACAAGCGCTATCCTTATATCAAGGTGCACCTGGCGAGCGATTTTCCCAAGGTTACCGTGACCCGTCAGATGGTCAATGATGGCTCTCGTTATTTTGGCCCCTATACCAGCGTGTGGGCGGTGCACCAAACGCTTGACCTGCTGCGGCGCATCTTCCCCTATCTCACCTGCGATCGTGAGATCACCGGGCTTGACGCGCGACCCTGCCTGTATTACGACATCAAATTATGCAGCGGACCTTGCATCGGCGCGATCGATCGCGCCGGGTACAACCAGCTTATTTCAGACCTGTGCGCCTTTTTGGATGGGCGAACAGACCCTATCGTTTCGCGGCTGCAACGCGAGATGAACGATGCGGCGGAAAGTTTGAATTTTGAAAAAGCCGCTTTACTGCGAGACCAACTGCAGTCGATCGAGCGGGTGGTGGAAAAACAAAAAGTCATCACCAGCGAACAGATCGATTCAGACGTGCTGGCGATTGCGCGCGCGGATAACGAGGCTTGCGTGCAGGTGTTTTTCGTTCGCAATGGGCGCCTGATGGGACGTGAGTATTTTGTCATGGAAGGCACTGAGGAAATTCCCGACGAACAGGTGATGGCGGAGTTCATCAAACAGTTCTATACCGAAGCTGCGGTCATCCCAGACCGCGTGTTGTTGCCCAACGAGGTGCAGGAGGCGCAGATCATCCGCCAGTGGTTGAACACCCGCCGTGGTGGCAATAAAGTGGAGTTACGTGTGCCGCGCCGCGGCACCGCGCATGAGTTGATGAAAATGGCTACCGAAAATGCCGTTGAAACTTTGCAGGCGCTGCGCGCGCAGTGGGAGGCGGACAAGAACAAGCAAACCCAGGCACTCAGCGAGATCCAGCAGGCGCTCAACCTGCCCGAGCCGCCCAACCGCATCGAGTGCTACGATATTTCCAACACGCAGGGCACAACCTCGGTGGGCAGCATGGTGGTGTTCGAGCAGGGTACCCCCAGCCGCGCGCATTACCGTCAGTTCAATATCAAGACGGTCAGCGGTGCGGATGACTTCGCCAGTATGGAAGAGGTGCTCAACCGGCGTTTCAAACGCTGGCAATCTGCGCAAGAGAAACAGGGGCTGGGCGCAAAGCCCGATCCCTCGTTCGCTTTGCTGCCTGACCTGCTTATCGTGGACGGCGGCAAAGGTCAATTAAGCAGGGCGGTGAAGGTTCTGGCTGACTATAACCTGGCGGGGGTGGTGCCAGTGGTGGGGTTGGCCAAGCAGCAGGAGGAATTATTCCAGCCTGGCAGCGGCAGTTCTGTGGTATTACCGCGGCATTCTCAGGGTTTTTACCTGTTGCAGCGCATCCGTGATGAGGCGCACCGTTTTGCCATTACCGCGCACCGCAAAGCCCGTGGCAGGGTGGGTGTGGCGTCCCGCCTTGAGAGCATACCGGGAATTGGACCGGCGCGGCGGCGCGCCCTGTTGCAGCAGTTTGGTGATATTGAACGCATCCGCCAGGCTTCATTGCAAGAGCTGATGTCAGTACCGGGGATTAACGAAGAACTCGCCCGGGCGGTGCAAGCGGGGCTTGAGTGAATAATTGAAGAATGCGTAAATTAGGGGCCGGAAACCACCGGCAGGCCCTTCGCCATCCAGGCGTTGATGCCGCCGCTGATGCTGGTGGTACGCTTCAACCCCGCTGCGCGCAGCAGGTCACGCGCTTGCCCGCTGCGATTACCGCTGCGGCAGATGATGAGCACGTCCTGATCAACCGGCACTTCTGCCAGGCGAGATTTGAGCTCATCCAGCGGGATGAGCACTGCTCCTGCCACATGCGCCTGGTTCCATTCTTCTGCTGTGCGTACATCCAGTAAGAACGCGCCTTCGTTTATTCTTTGAGCAGCTTCGGTTACAGATACAGTTGACGGGAGACCTTTGGCTGCGTGACCTTCTTTGGCGATGGATAACACTACGCCAATGATCACTGCCACGCTGACCAGGATCAATGGGAGCAGCCATTTGGTTTGTTTTTGTTGTTTTTTCTTCGACGTTTTGGTTGCCACGCTCCACCTCAATTAAGTTTTCAGATTAGATGTTGGATTTCATGATAAGTGACAGAGGTCAACCGCGTTCTGCCAGGGCTTCGATGCCGTTCATCAGGCTGTCCACAATCCCCGGTTCAGAAATGGCGTGACCAGCGTCTGGCACGATGTGCAGTTCAGCCTCAGGCAGATGCTGGCAGAGGTTAATCGCCGAAACCACCGGGCAGATGATGTCATAACGACCCTGGGCGATCCAGCAGGGGAGATGAGCGATCTTATGCGCGTTGTTCAGCAAGTAGTTATCATCAGGCAGGAAAAGCCCGTTCACAATGTAATAGCACTCGATGCGCGCGAAAGCCAGCAGTTCATCAGGCGCCATGCGCGGCGCTTCACGCGGCAGCAGGCTGATGAGGCTTTCTTCCCAGTGGTACCAGTGTTCGGCGGCTGCCATCTGCACCTCGCGCTGGGTTGAGGTGAGGCGTTGGTAATACGCCGCTGGCAGATCAGAGCGCTCTTCGGGAGGGATGAACGATTGGAAACGCTGCCAGCTCTCAGGGTGAACACGTGAAGCGCCATCAACATACAGCCAGTTGTGTTCAGCGCGCGTACCTAAAAAGATACCGCGTAACACCAAGCCACGCACGCGCTCCGGATACTGCTGCGCGTAGGCTAAAGCCAGCGTGCTGCCCCACGAGCCGCCAAAAACGAACCAGCGTTCAACGTTCACCGCTTGACGCAGTTTTTCGATGTCTTCCACTAATGCCCATGTATCGTTCTGTTTTAATTCGCCTGACGGGATGCTCTTGCCAGCACCCCGCTGGCTGAAGTTGATGACCCTGAAACGTTCAGGATGAAAGAAACGCCGATAGAGTGGCTGTGCACCCACGCCAGGACCGCCATGTAAAAATACCACCGCAACGCCTTCAGGGTTCCCTACTTCTTCATAATAAAGCGTGTGCAGGTTTGAAACCTGCAGGCTGCTGGTTTTATAAGGTTCAATGGATGGGTAGAGAGTGCGCCTTTCGCTCATCTGTCTGTCTCCATTAAGAACGTACTTTGCATGCGGCAATTATAGCGGTTTCCACTGCATAATGGGTATTTCAGTTGGTTGTGAAGCGTGCAGCGCCGAAAAAAAATGATATGATTAACAGGGTATCCTTGAACATCCATAGGAGTGGTATTGAGCAGGTGGCCCGGTAAGTATGTGATCGGTCTCACCGGTAGCATCGGCACCGGCAAGAGCGTGGTGCGCCGTATGTTGGAACACCTCGGTGCGTACGGTATTGACGCTGACGCGTTGGCCCACCGGGCCATGGCGAAAGGCGCTCCAGGATATGACCCCATCCTGCGAGCCTTTGGACGTTTCCTGCTGACCCCTGAGGAACAGATCGACCGCGCGCGGCTTGGCCGGTTGGTGTTCAATGACCCCGACGCGCTGGCAGTACTTGAACATATCCTTCACCCGCTGGTGTTGCAGGCGGTTGACCTGCTGGTAAAGCGGGCGCCGCACAAGGTGGTGGTGATTGAAGCCATCAAGTTGTTTGAAACCGACCTGGTGAACATGTGCGACAGCCTGTGGGTGGTGTACGCTCCGCACGAAGTCCAACTCTCACGCCTGATGCAGCATCGCAAGATGAGCGAAATGGAAGCCCGTCAGCGCATTTCGGCTCAGCCGCCGCAGGAAACGCGTTTTGACCGCGCCTCCGTCATCATTAAAAATATTGCTTCTTTCGAAGAAACCTGGCAGCAGGTCACGGCAGCCTGGCAGCGGTTTGTACCGGTCAAAGCGGTAGGCGCTTTCCCGGTGTCGCAGCCGGTTAAACTGCCGCTGGGAGAGGTGAACGTTCAGCGCGCTGGACCGCGGCAGGTGGAAGAGATCGTACGCGTGTATCATCAGGCTGACGCTGGCAATACTTCAGTCGATTCTAATGCGATTATGGCTGCTTTTGGCGATAAGGCTTTCTTGCTGCTTAAAATCGAAAACCGCACCATGGGAGTGCTTGGCTGGCAGGTCGAGAACCTGGTCGCCCGCACAACTGAGATCCTGCTGGACCCGAATGTCCCTGCCGCCCAGTATCTGCCCATCCTCATCCGTGAGATGGAGCATGCATCTACTCAACTGCAATGTGAAATATCGCTCATCTTTGTACCACCTCACCTGGCGCGTTATGATTCTCTGTGGATCAGCCTGGGTTACGCGGAAAAGAAGCCCGATGACCTGAACGTGCTCGCCTGGAAAGAAGCCGCCCTTGAATCCATGCAGCCGGATTCGATCTTGTTTGTAAAACCATTGCGCCAGGACCGCGTGCTGCGCCCGATTTAATTGCTTTTTATCTGCGCGCAGGTAAAATTAGGATAATATGATTGATCTGTGGAGCGAAATCGTCTACATCTTCCAGCGTATGAACTGGCTCAGCGTTCTGGACCTGTTCCTGGTTGCCGCAGTTGTTTTCGCCGTGTTGTTATTACTGCGTGACACGCAGATCATGGTGTTGTTGCGCGGGGTGGTGGTAATCATCTTACTGCTGGTGCTGCTGACCACCTTTATTAACCTCCCCGCTTTTTCCTGGTTGGTCACCACTATTGTGCCGGCTTTACTCTTTGCCATCCCGGTTATTTTCGCGCCGGAGATCAGGCGCGGGCTAGAGAAACTTGGGCGCGCTGGTTCGAGCCAGTTGTTGGTACGGCAAACTGAATCGCAAATTCAACTGATGGAAAAGACCATCCGCTCGATCGTCACGGCAGCCTCGCGGCTCTCTGCCAGGGAGCACGGAGCGCTGATTGTGATGCAGCGCGGGGTCAGCCTGGAGGAATATGCGCGCACTGGTGTGCGCCTGAATGCCTCAGTGACGCCTGAGCTGTTGCTGCAAATCTTCTATCCTAACACGCCGCTGCATGATGGCGCGGTCATCATCGCGGATAACAAGATTGTAGCGGGTGCCTGCGTTATGCCTCTTTCATCGAGCGGCATCCTCACGCGCTCTCCTGAGCGGCAGATGGGGCTACGCCACAGGGCTGCCCTGGGCACCTCAGAGGCCACAGACGCGATCACCGTGGTCGTGTCTGAAGAAACGGGTTCTATTTCCATTGCCCATAACGGGCGGATGATCCGCCGTTTGGACAGCGAACGGCTCGAGAATATTCTGCTGGCTTTCTATCAACCGGTTGAACACCCGGTGTTTAAGTTTAAACCCTTTGACTGGTTCAAGAAGATAGTCAGTGTGCAGAAGCGGGAGGATTGATGCTGGCCAGATTACGCGCGTTCGGCAAATTGATCCCGCTCATCATCGTATCGATGGTGGTGGCGGTAGCGGTTTGGATTCTCGCGGTCACTTCTTCTGACCCTTCAGAGACCCGTTTGTATGCGAAGCCGGTGCCGATTGAAGTGGTTGGTCAATCAACGAACCTGGTCATCACCAACCATTTACCCGAATCCGTCACAGTGAACCTGCGCGCGCCGGTTTCTATCTGGGAAAAAATCAATTCAGGAAAAGCGGGCGTGCGCGCTTTCATCGATCTTTCAGGGGTGCCGGAAGGAACGCGCACCACGCAGGTTCAGGTACAGGTGGGTATCAAGCCGGTTGAAGTAATTTCATACTCTCCGCAGATGGTTGACCTGGTACTCGAGAAACTGAGCAACAAGCGCTTTGATATCGCGGTGGTCAGCCGCGGCGCGCTACCGGTGGGGTACCAGACTGAGGACCCCCGGTTGTCAGAAACCTCAGCGGTGGTAAGCGGGGCTGCGTCTTTGGTCGCGCAGGTGGCGGAGGTGCGGGCGGTGGTTGACCTGTCACAGGTGCGTTCAGATATCAACCAGGAAATCACCTTGCAACCGGTGGATGCCAATGGGCTATTGGTGCGCGAGGTCAGTGTGACCCCAGATAAAATCACCTTGCTGCAGGGGGTATCGCAGCGAGGAGGCTATCGTAACGTGGTGGTTAAGGTGGTTACAGAGGGGTTGATCAAAGATGGCTACCGGTTGAAGAGCGTGACTGTCAACCCGCCTACTGTAACGGTTTACTCTTCTGATACCGCCACAGTGGACGCGCTGCCCGGTTATGTGGATACCCGCGTCATCAACCTCGTAGACCGCCAGGAGGGCTTCAGCGTGGATGTAGAACTGAGCCTGCCGGCGGGGCTTCAAGTCATTGGAAGCTCAATGGTAGAAGTGAAAGTGGAAATTGAACCGGTGGTGAGCAGTTTGTCGTTATCAGAAATTCAACTGGAACCAACCGGGCTGGCTTCTAACCTGAGCGCGGTCATCGTGCCGAACAAAGCCAACATTATTCTCTCCGGTCCGGTGCCGTTGCTGAACAGCTTGTTTGTCAACGATTTACGCATCCTGATCGATCTGACCGGTCGCCTGCCGGGAGTTTACTCAATCGATGTGAAACCCACGTTGAATATCCCCGGGCTTGAGATTGAGAGCATTTCTCCCGCCACTTTCGAAGTGACCATTCGTACAAAAAAGTAAACCTATTCCCCAGGGTAGCCCTGGATTAAGGGTACAATAGGTCTCTGTATGAGGACTTATGTCTAAACCTGTTGTTGCTCTGGTCGGGCGCCCCAATGTTGGAAAAAGCACTCTGTTTAATCGTCTCTGCGGCGAGCGACTGGCCATTGTGGACGATATCCCCGGCACCACCCGCGACCGCCTCTTAGCAGAGGCGGAATGGAGCGGGCGGGTGTTTGATGTGGTAGATACAGGCGGCATTGACCCGCGCGCTGGCAGCCGTGGCGCACCGCTTTCAGTGGGATCTGCCGACTTTATCGAGGAGATTCGCGCGCAGGCAGTGGTCGCCGTGACTGAAGCGGACGCGGTTCTTTTCTTGGTGGATGCGATCAGCGGCGTCACACCTGCCGACAAAGAAATCGCCGAAATACTGCGTAAAGCGCAAAAAGTGAAAGAAGGAGTTGCCCACCCTCCCATTCTGCTGGTGGTCAATAAAGCCGACAGCGACAGGCAGCGGGATATGGCGCATGAATTTTATGAATTGGGATTGGGAGACCCGCACCTAATCTCGGCGGGGCATGGCACTGGTACAGGCGACCTGCTGGACGCCCTCATCGCCGTTTTACCCCGGCAAGCGCAAGCGGTTGAGGACCCTTCCGTAAAGATAGCCATTGTTGGTAAACCCAACGTGGGTAAGTCCAGTCTGCTGAACCGCCTGGTGGGTGAAGAAAGGTCGATTGTCAGTGACATCCCGGGCACCACCCGCGATGCGGTGGATACCGCCATCACTTATGAAGGCATTCCGGTGACACTCATTGACACCGCCGGTATCAGACGCCGCGGCAAGATTGACCCCGGGGTCGAAAAGTACAGCGTGGTGCGTTCGCTGCGTGCCATTGAACGCTGTGATGTGGCGCTGCTGATGATTGATGCTGTTGAGGGGATTTCTGCCCAGGATACGCACATCGCCGGGTATGTTAAAGATGAATCAAAAAGCACGGTGGTGATTGTGAACAAGTGGGACCTGCTCGAAAAGGACAACTTCACTATGCCGCAATTTACTGAGCGTATCCGCAATGAACTGAAGTTCATGGATTATGTCCCTCTCCTTTTTATTTCAGCAAAAACCGGTCAGCGGGTTGACCAGGTACTTCCGTTGGCGCTGCGGGTGCAAGAGGAAAGGTTGGCACGGATCAATACAGGTGCGCTTAACCGCATTCTGCAATCAGCTCAAGATAAGCACGCGCCCACTTCGCGTACAGGCTCTTCTATCCGTCTGTACTATGGCACACAGGTGCGCAGTGACCCGCCCACCTTTTTAATTTATTGTAATAACCCCAAGCTGGCTCACTTCACCTACATCAGGTTCCTCGAAAATCAAATCCGCAAAGAATATCCATTCACCGGCACCCCAATTCGCATTGTGTTGAAGGCGCGGCGTGAAGGATAGCCAAATGAAAGCCTGGATGAGCAGATGAGCATTGATCTCACACCCACACCAATTCAGGAAGACCATGAAGACTTTCAACATCAGGAACGTGAAAGCCAGCGTTCCCGAAAATCTTTCCTGCTGGAGGTCATTCAAACTCTCGCGCTGGCAGCTCTGCTTTACTTTGCCATCGACGCGGTGTTTGCCAGGGTACGCGTTCTGAATATCAGCATGCAGCCCACCCTGGTGGAGGGTAATATCATCATGGTCAACAAGCTGGCTTATAAATATGGTGAATTTCAAACGGGTGATGTGATTATCTTTCACGCGCCTAACAACCGCAAGGAGGATTTCATCAAACGCCTCATCGGCAAGCCCGGCGACACCGTTGAGGTGGTGAATGGGCAGGTGTATGTCAACTCGGTCGCTCTGGCAGAACCATATGTTGCCGGTCCGGCGGCGTACAGCGGCTCGTGGCAAGTTCCCGAAGACGCCGTGTTTGTGCTTGGCGATAACCGCAATCAAAGTTCAGATTCACATGTTTGGGGGTTTGTGCCTGTCGGGAACGTGGTCGGTAAGGCGCTGGTGGTGTACTGGCCATTGAACAGCATCAAGCTGGTAACGCATCATCAACAACCACTACCTGAGAGCTGGTAAATAAATCCTTTCTATACCATGCAAAAAAACGAAAACTATGATAACCTTAACCAGAGGTTCGAAGAATGGCTGAAAGTTCACTAAGCAACATTGACCCGGTCTTCCCCTGCCGTGAATGTCAGGCGGGGCATATGCACCGTGATTACATCGCTTACTTCACCTGGCTGGGAGATGAGCTCATCTCTGTGCCTGATTTCCCTGCCTGGGTGTGTGACATCTGCGGGCGATGCGAATATGATGAAAACGCGCTGACCCGCCTGACTTTACTCTTAAGCCCCAACGCAGGAAAGACCATCGCTCCCGCCCGCCTTTCGCGCACGAAAACGCGCGTTAAACCCAAAGTGCAAAGCCCCACTCAACCTGACTAAAAACTCCCGGCACGCCGGGAGTTCTTTTTAGGGGATAGGGAAAGGCACCGGCTGCCAGGCGGGTTCTTTATCCTGGCTGGCGAGGTTGGTAAGGTTGGTCACCTGCTCGCCGTTTTTGTCCATGATGTAGATTTCTGCATTGCCGTCGCGCGTGGAACTGAACAACAGCCACTGCCCATCAGGCGACCAGCACGGCCAGCTATCTTTGCCGGAACTGGTGAGCGCGGTGATGGTTTTACCACGATCGGCAAATGGTGCGACGTAAATATTGGTCTTACTACCGCTCGTTTGCGTGTAGGCGAGCAGGGCGCCATCCAGGCTCAGATTGGGTTGTGAAACCGAACCCAGCCGTCCCTCGTCAGACATACGGTCAAATTTATGTTCGCCGTTGGTATATTGACTGTATTTATCGCGCATATACACAACATTCAGGTTGCCTGTCGATTGAACAAACAGCAAGAACTCCGCGTTTGGCGTCCACGTTGCGTAGCTTTCAGCGAAAGGCAGGCTCAGCCGGGTTTGTTTTTCTCCCTGTGGGTCCGTCATGAATAACTGGGGGATCCCGTCATCACGATAATAACTGGTATACACGATCATGTTGCCTACAGGCGACCAGGAGGGGTATTTGTCATCGCGCTGACGCAAACTGATATCCACCGCTTGCGCATCGGGAACTGAAAGATCCAGCAACCAGATATCCATAGCCAATGGGTTGCCATTGGCGGTAAACCCTTTTGAAAAACCACTATACAACAATTTGCTGCCATCTGGAGACCACGCGGGGTTGGCTTTGTCTCCTTCGCTAAAGGTCAGTTGGACGGGATTGACCCCAACCAGTTGACCTGACTCGTTTTGCATCACGTCCATCAGCCAAATCTGGTCAAAACCATCTGCCTGGCGGTTGCTGACGAATGCGACTTTACCGCCTTTGCCAATGGAAGTGTAGACCGGCGCTTCAGTTTCGGCAGGCAGAGGTTCAGCGGTGGAAGTTGGCTCAATGCTTTGGGCGGCAGTCGGTTCTTCGGTGGCGGGCGCGGGCGTCTCGGGCGATTGCGCGGTGATCACAATGACCATGGGCGTAAGGGTTGGAGGAGGTTCGTTCGAAGGAGTGCTCCGCAGAGACAGGTTGCGAAGAACCAAAACGGCCGCGATGCCCAAACCAAGCACTGCCAGCGCGCCGATGATCCAACCGAGAGGAGATTTCTTTTTTGCTGGCAGCGCTGGCGCAACCTGAGCCGGAGGAGCAACGGATGGAGGGGGTACGAGCGGAGCGCCGCGTCCAACAGCTGCAACCGTGCGCTGTCCGACCAGGGTATTCTGAGAAGAAGAGGGATCTGGGATGGGAGAGGTATTGCAAAGAGACGCGATGAAATCCTGGACAGTGGAAAACCGCGCTTCAGGTTTGATGGAGAGGGCTTTTTCAATGGCAGATGCGGTGTGCGCGGGAATGGTGGGATTCAATTGTGTCAGTGGGATCAGTTCTTCCTCGCCAATCATGCGCTTGGCGCTGTCAGCAGGGGGTTTGCCGGCGAACAGGTAATACAATGTGGCGGCCAGGCTGAACTGGTCTGAATATGGTCCGGTGCGCAAACCGCTCACCTGTTCAGGTGGCGCGTAACCAGGCGTGTACCCCCAGGCGCCGGATAAGGTTTCTTGTGAGGCTTCACCGGTTTTAGCAATGCCAAAATCCACCAGAATCACTTCACCTTTGGGGGTGATCTTGATATTGGCGGGTTTGATATCGCGGTGGTAAATGGGCGGGTTCTGTGAGTGCAGGTAGCTCAGCGCATTCCCTAGCTGCTCTGCCCACTGCAGGATGAGCGGGGTGGAAAGCGGTGTCTTCTGTTCCACGATGGTGCGCAGATTCTCCCCGGGGATAAAATCCATCACCAGGTACTGGCTGTCGTTTTCTGTGAAGTAGTCGATCACGCGCGGAAGGTTAGGGTGTTTGAGCGAGGCCAGCAGACGGGCTTCACGGATGAATTGCGCGCTGGCGTTAGGGCTCAGGTTGTGGTTGACCTTGACGGCAACCTGGTTTGCCAGGCTCTGATCTTCTGCGAGGTATACTTCGCCCATCCCGCCTTTCCCGAGCAGGTCAAGAACCTTGTATCTTGATTTCAAAATGAAACCGGGATCGATATCTGTCATAAGAAGGCTTTCTTTGTGTGATTTTTATTTTATTAATGATACACAAAAAATCAAAAAACGTGCCGGCAGAATCGCGTCTTTATCGGTTCGATGACGGGGGTCATACTTGCTGCTCGCAAGATAATGTTCAACCTTAGTAAGTTTCCTGGGTGAGGGGTGAGGATAAGATAAAACCCGGGCAGCCACACGCTGGAAAAGGCCCGGGGGTTGGTTGAGAGGTTGTTACACTGAGGATCAGTTTATTTGGCGGCTGGTTTCTTTTCTTTGGATTTCTTGCGCCTTAGGAGATACCCGATCACAAAAAATGCCACCCCAACCAGTATCCCTGCCAGCTGGACGTTATTGAGCCCGGGGTAGGTACCAATACCGAGGGTGTCAGCGAGCAGCGACACCGCAACAATGACCAAGCCAGCGATCATACCAATGAGACCTGAAGTTTTTCTGAACAAGGCGTCCTCCTTACAAATAGATATGTATATCATAGCACAAGTCACAAGCAGCGATAATCACAAGATTGTAAACTGAAAAACAGAAATCTTGTCCCTGTAATCAAAAAGAAGGCGTCTGCTGGTTCTTTTGAAAAAGGCTGGTTGACCATTTTCAAAAAGGAAGAACCGTCATGAGGTGCGCGAACGGAGAAGAAAACCCCCTGCAGGTTGATGGACGCGCTGGCATGCAGCGAACCAGGAGCACCACGAGTATTTATTAACGTAATTCACACGAAGAATGCTAAACCGCGACCGACCTTTCCGGTGCCTTTCAGTTGCGCTCCTGGGTGAACTGGCACTGATATTGCAAGGATTCCTCCGGAAACAAGGTGCCTGAATGAACGGGTTACCTGTACAGGTGGTGCGATATGGGTTTGAAATACAATGATTTTGCGATACGCGGAATTGACGTCAGCGAGTTCAACGGTGCGATCAACTGGTCCAAGGTGCAGGGACACTTCGCTGCCATTCGCGTGGGTCATGGTCGTGTTATAGACAAGCGTTTTACCGCAAACTGGGCAGGCGCCAAAGGCAAGGTTGACCGCCTGGCCTACTGGTATATGGATTACTACAGCCATAAAGACAAGTCCACCAGCGCGTATGGCATCAGCGATAAAGACTGGGGGCGGGTGCAGGCTGAAAAGTGCTGGAGCGCCCTCAAAAATGACCCGGAAGGCATGGTCTTTTTGGATATTGAGAAATCCAGTTACGGACCGGCGCTTTCAACCGTGCAACCACGGGTGCTCGCCATCGCGCAATCTTTTTTTGATCATTACGATAAATTTTCAGGCAAACTCAACGGCATCTACTGCTCGCTCAGCATGTGTACTTACTTTAACGAGGCATTGCGCAAACGCCCGCTGTGGGTGGCGTGGTACAACGAGGCGCAGAACATTGATTCAGTGAAGAAGGCAGTGGCTGCCCGCGGCTGGCTGGGGAAGTGCCTTATCTGGCAATATGCCAGCGACGGAGACGTGAATGATGATGGGAAAGCCGACGGCACCAGCCTGGGTATGGCCTATGGCTTCCTCGACTTAAATGGCTGGCTGGGCACGAACGCTGAATATCAGCAATTATTCGGAAAGAAGGCTGAAGTGGAACTCTACAAAGTGAAAATATTGATTTACAACCTGTTGGTGAGAAATGGGCCGGGGCTGACCTATAACCGCCTGCGCCGGGCTGATTACCCTGGAGAATACAGCATCTACGAAGAGAGAGACGGCTACGGGCGCATCAGTCAGACGCTCTCTGAGTGGATCAGCCTTGACCCGGCTTATGTGAAAAAGTTAGGCGCTGCCGCGGTTGAACTAACGGACGCTGAGAAGCTGGCGCGGCTATGGGCGGCTCACCCCGAATTACACTGATGGGGGTATAAGCGTAAACATCTCACCTGGATTGCGGAAACCTGTGAGTATGAAAAAAGACTCTTTCGAGTCTCTTAGAGCGGGCGATGGGACTCGAACCCACGAATATCAGCTTGGAAGGCTGACGCCTTACCACTTGGCGACGCCCGCATCACGTTCAGGATTATAAACCAACCTTAATGAATGGGCAAGGAAAAAAACTGGGAGGGCGCGCCCTCCCAGTAGGACATTATGATACAAGCTCGCAGTAGCGTTCTACACGCTTCTCACTCACCCTCAGGCTGTCTTCCCAGAACTTGCGTGTGCGAATGTCAATACCGAAGCGCGCTGCCAGGTCGGCTGCAGGGGCTTCCCCGGTGCTCGCCAGTAGATGGATGTAATCAGGCACGAATTCAGCGCCGCGCTGCTGATAGATGGCGTACAACCCGGTAGCGAAAAGATGCCCAAAGGCGTAGGGGAAGTTATAGAATGAAAGGCCGCCAGAATAGTAGTGTGGCTTCCATGTCCACATCCACTTTTGCAGGTATCTTTCGTCAAGTCCATCGCCGTAAGTGGCCTTCTGCGCGTTCTCCATTATCTCGCATATCTCATCCGCGTTGAGCTCGGTCTTCTCCCGGCGTTCGAATACTTCCTTCTCAAACAGGTAACGCGAGTAGATATCCACGATCACCTGCGAATCACCGTTCAGCTGGCTTTCAAGGATGGCCAGCTCTTGCTGCGGGTTGGTGACCTCTTTCAACAGCGCCGAGGTAACGATGGTTTCGCACATGATGGAAGCGGTTTCAGCCAGCGTCATGGGAGTGAACTTCTGGATTTCGGTCTTACCGGCTTTGACCGCGCAGTCATTGTGGAAACCATGCCCCAGTTCGTGCGCCAGTGTGGAAACCTGGTCAAATGAACCGTCAAAATTGGAGAGAATGCGGCTTTCACCCACTCCGGGCACTTCCATGCAGAACGCTCCGCCGCGTTTACCGTCACGCTGTTCCGCGTCGATCCAGTTGTGTTCAAAGGCGTTGCGGGCGAAGGCTTCCAGTTGGGGGGCAAAACGGCCAAAATTCCTGAGGATGACCTCTCTGGCTTCTTTAAACGAGTAATCCGATTTGACCTCACCGACCGGAGCGAACAGGTCCCACCATGGGAGTTTTTCCTTGCCCAGGTATTTGGCCTTGGCTTTAAAGTAACGCCGGAACATGGGAAAAGAATCGCGCATCGCGCCCAGCATGGCTTCCAGCGATTGCCGGTCAATATGCGCCGCGTCGATGGCGCTGTGCACCGCGTCTTCACGCCCGCGGCGGCGGTTGAGCACGTTTACTTCGCCCTTGATGCTGTTCAGAGCGGCAGACAGAGGGATCTTCAGTGAGGTCCATAGTTTGTCTTCTGCTTCGTAACCGCGCTTGCGCGTTTCGCCATCCGGGTGCGAACGAAGGTTGATGAGCGCCGGTGAGGGCAGCCTTTTTAACTCGCCGTCAACTTCGATCTCAACACTGGCCTGCGAGGTGAGCATGCCCTGCAGTTTTGTCCAGGCGTTGGAACCGCTCAGGCTGAGCTCTGCGGCCAGCATTTCTTCTGCTTCGCTCATCAGGTAGCGGCTTTGACGGGCAGATTCTTCCAGGAAGTAATGATGTTCTTCCAACACTGGCACGGACTGGATCATCTCAGGAAGACGTTCCTTTACCTTGCCTATCCAGCCCAGCAACTGGGTTTCCAGCTGGTTGATCTTCACTGCCACCAGGTCAAATTCTGATTCCTTACGCAAGGCTTCCTGGTTATATGAATCTGTAGAAACGAATGATTCAATATAGGCACGGATAGTACCGCCAACCAAAAGGATAGCGTTGTAGCATGCGATCATTTCCTGCGCGAGCGCGCCGAGCGTTGAAGCATCTTCCTGGCCGCTGAAAGCCGCCGCTTTTTCCATCAGGCTTTCCATATCCGAGATGAACGATTTCACCTTTTCGCAATCGGCGTTGTATTCTTTCGAAGAAAGGGAGGGGAAGACGTTGGTCAGGTTCCAGCGTGGTGCGGTTTGTGCCGTCATGTGGGCTCCTTTGAGTGAGAATTAACACGTTGATTATATGCCAAAAACGGCTAGAATTAGGCAACACGAACAGGATAAAGAAAACTTGGTGCCATAAAAATCCGTATATGTAATATAAGGCAACGATGAAGAAAGGAAATGATATGAGTGAACAATCCTTCAACCAGGAAAGAAGAGAAGTCAGCGGTTTTTCGGCGTTGGTCTTCAGAGGGATGGGGAGAATCGACCTCCTCCAGAGCGATCACGAAGAGTTGGTGATCGAAACGCAGCCTGAAATACGTTCACGCATTAAAACGGAGGTGCGTGAGGGAACGTTGTACATCGATTATGATGAAAACTGGAAAGACTGGACCGGTCTGCGCAGCCTGAGTGGAGACAAGATCGTTTTCACACTGATGATGCGTGAGGTGACGGCGATTTCTATTTCCGGTGTGGGCAGCCTTGACACGCCGCGCATTGAGAGCGCCAATCTTTCATTGGCCATCACCGGGCCGGGTTTACTGACCGTTGGAACGTTGAAGGTGCCCACGCTGACGGTGAACCTTTCGGGAGTTGGAGCCATTGACGTCGCCGGTCAGACGGATGAGCTGAGCGTTACCCTCAGCGGAGCTGGTTCTCTCAAAGCCAGCCGGCTTGAAGCCGGGAAAGCCAGCGTGAGGCTCAGCGGCGTAGGAACGGCCACCGTGTGGGCAAAAAACAGCCTTGAGACTTCGATCTCAGGCGCCGGGGTCATCGAATATTATGGCAGCCCGCAGATAACGCAAAACAATACCGGCCTGGGTGTGTTAAAATTCATGGGCAACCGTTAGCCTGTTCCGGGTTGTAAATAACGATTTTGGAGTATTCAATGGCACAAGATAGAACTCGTAAGATTGTTGTCACCGCCGTCCTCGGAGCGATCACCATCCTGCTTGGGTTGACGCACTGGGGTTTTATTCCATGGTTTGGGGGTATTTCCCTCACCATTATGCACGTGCCGGTCATCATCGGTGCCATTCTGGAGGGTCCGTTGGTGGGAGCTGGTATCGGTCTCATCTTTGGTCTGTTCAGCATGCTTCAGGCGGCGATTGCCCCCACGGGTCCGCTTGACCCCCTGTTTACCAACCCCTTGCTGGCTGTTTTACCGCGGCTTTTTATAGGCCCGGTCGCCTGGTTGGTGTGGACAGCGTTGAAGAAGTGGCCGGTCGTGGGGTTGATCGCCAGCGGTATCGCCGGCAGCCTTACCAACACTGTTTTGGTGTTAAGCGTGCTGGGGTTTTTCTTTGGTCGCGCGCCAGTGATGACCCAGATTTTTGGCGAAGAGCTGTGGAAACCACTGAGCGGAATCGCGGTGGTATCAGGCCTGCCTGAGGCTGGCGTTTCAGCCTTGATTACCCTGCTGGTGGTGGCGGCTTACCGCCAGTTCAGCGTGGGGAAGCGCAAAGGCGCCAACTTGGAATAAACCGCGTAAAAAATACGGCAGCGATGGTCTCACGCGAAGAAGACTGCGAGTGAGACCACTACGCTTATCAAGACGGCCAAGCCATCCCGGAATGAGAAATGCAACTCAGTCATACTGGAGCGGTATTTAAGCACGCCATAAGCGCGGGCGTCCATCGCCAGCGCCAGGTTTTCAGAGCGCCGCAGACTGGTGATAAAGAGGGGGATGATCATCGGGATCACCTGGCGGATACGGTTGAACAACCCCTTACGTTTTTGTCCCCAATCTGAACCGCGTGACGCTTGCGCTTTGGCGATACGTTCTGCTGATTGCGCCAGGAAGGGCAAGAAGCGCAGTGTCACCTGCACGATCATCACAAAGTCCATGGTTTGAATACCAACGCGGTTGAGGGGGCTGAGGATTTTCGTCAACCCGTGCAGCAGTTCAGATGTTGAGGTGACGAAGCTCACCAGGCTGAGGCACAGAATGAGCCCGGCGAAACGGATGAGCAGCATGACCCCCGCCAGCAGACCGCCGGAGGTGATATTCAGTTTCCCCAGCTTAATCAGGATGTTCGGGTCTAACGCGCTGGAATAGAAAAACACCTGAATGATGGCGATGATCAAAAGGAAAGGCAAAGGTACGAGCAGGCCCTTAAGCGCAAACCCGATGGGGACTTTGGAAAGGAGCAGCGCCAGCAGGAGCGCGGCGATACCAATCGACAGCCCGAGTTGTGAAGGGGTAAAAGTGATGGCGATGAGCAGCACGCCAAACATGATGATTTTCGCGCGCGGGTCAAGCCGGTGAATGATTGAATTCGTAGGGATGTATTGACCCAGGGGAATGCGCGAGAGGAAATCAAATTCACTCATGCGGACCCCCTGTATTCACTGCGCGCAACGCCTGGAATAACTGCTCGGCCCGCACGACGCGCTGCGGGATTGGCCATCCCTTTTCCCGTAAGGCCCCTGCTAATTTGACAATTGACGGCTGCCCCAGCGAGGCTTCGTCGATCAACCGCGCGTCATTAAACAGGTCAGCGGTATTGCCGGTGCGCAACGCTTTCCCTTTGGAAAGGATGGTGAGGTTTTCAGTCAGCTCGGTGATATCGCCCATGCTGTGCGAGCTGAGCACCAGTTCCACGCCGCTTTCCTGGTAATTCTTGAGTATGCCATGCAGATTGCGCCTGGATGCCGGGTCGAGGCCGGCTGTGGGTTCGTCCAGGATGAGCAGACGCGGTTGCAGCGCCATGGTAGCCGCCAGCGCCACCTTGCGTTTCTCACCGCCACTAAGCGTATAGGTAAGGCGGTCTTTGAATTTATCGAAATCCAGACCCACCAGCTGCATCGCTTCTCGCACCCGCTTTGCCAGGTTTTCTTTGCCGTACAAATTCTTGGGACCGTAAGCGATTTCATCGCCCACATACTGCTCGAAGAAGTAAATCTCAGGGTTTTGGAACACCAACCCGGCGAAACGCCGCACCGCTTTGATATCAAGACGCGGGTCGCGAAAATCGTACGGACCGATGCGCAGTTTTCCGCTTTGCGGACGGTAGAGCCCGTTGAGATGTTGCAGCAGGGTGGATTTGCCCGAACCTGTGGCGCCGCAAAAACCGTGAGCCGCGCCGCTATGTACTTGCAGCGTTACATCGAAAAGGGATTGGTGCGAAAGCGGGGTATCAGGCAGATAAGTATGGCTGAGATTCTCCACATCGATCAGGATTTCACCTGTCATGGGTGAAAGGCGCTCAGAGAGAAGCTGGTGTGAACCGCGGTAGGGTGGTATTTGCGCCAGCGCCTGTTCAAAATCAACCGGCAAATGGTTCAGTTGAGCGTTAAGCTGGCGAATTTCGCGCAGCAGCATCACGGTTGAGGGTTGCTCCAGCCCGCAGGCAGTAAGCAGCTTCAGGTCAGCGAAAAGGTCCTGGGGGGCACCGTCAAACACCAGGTTGCCGGCATTAAGCGCTAAAACGCGCTCGGCGCGCGCGGCTTCTTCCATAAAGTGGGTGATGAACAGCACGGTGATGCCGCGGTTGTGCAGCGATTGCATTTCAGCCAGCACATCCAGCCTGCCGCGCGGATCGAGCATAGCGGTGGACTCGTCGAAGATGACGCATTCCGGCTGCATGGCCAGCACGCCAGCCAGCGCCACACGCTGTTTTTGACCAGCCGAGAGCAGGTGCGGGAGTTGTTCTTTATGCCCGCTCATTTTTACGGTTTCGAGAGCCGCGTCCACCCGCGCGCGAATTTCCGCAGGCAGCACGCCCAGGTTTTCAGGTCCGAAAGCGGTATCTTCTTCGATCAGCGTGGCAACGATCTGGTCTTCGGGGTTCTGAAAGACCATCCCTACCCCCGCGCGAATCTTAGGGAGGTTGCTCTTCAGCGCGGTGTTTTGCCCAGCGATGAGCACCTGTCCGTGACTGGGCAGCAGCAACGCGTTGCAATGGCGCGCGAAGGTGGTCTTGCCCGAGCCGTTGGCGCCCACGATGGCAACCCATTCACCCTGGTGAATTTTTACGCTGATATCGTTCAAGGCTGGCGGGGAGGAATGTTCACTACCGGGATGGCGGTAGGTGACGTGGTCAAACTCGATCAAAGGCGGCAAAACGCGCTCCCTGAAAAAGTGATACCTGCAAACACGCGGTTATTATACTGGAAGAAAACCCTTACACTTGAAGATATTTCCCCCGATTTTTGCTTGACTTCCTGTTCAGTTGTGTATTCTTATTCCTGTTATATAATAAGTATAAGGTTTCAACGTAGAATAAATTTAAACGGAGGAAATAATGAAACGCCTGATCTACCTTGCTGTGGTGCTGGTTCTGGTTTTTGCTCTTGCTGCGTGCAGCGCATCTTCCGATCACCTGGCGGCAATCAAAAAAGCTGGCAAGATGGTGGTAGGAACGTCTGCTGACTATCCGCCTTTTGAATTTGTGGATGAGGCGGGGAATACCACCGGTTTTGACGTGGATTTGATGAATGAGATTGGGAAACGCCTGGGTGTGAAGGTGGAATGGGTAGATATGCCCTTCGATAGCCTGATCGCCGCAGTACAGGGCGGTAAGATCGACCTTTCCATTGCGGCTTTCAATTATGATGAAGAACGTGACAAGACAGTTGATTTCACCGATGCTTACTACACCAGTGAAGACGCGTTGGTAATCATGGAATCACTCGCAGGCGACCCACCAACTCCTGAAAACCTCGAGCAGTTCATCATCGGGGTTCAATCAGGTACTACCCAGGATGCCTGGTTGACAGACAACCTCGAAGCCACCGGAAAGCTGAAAGCGGGTTCCTTACAGCGTTATGAGCGTGTGGACCAGGCCTTTATGGACCTGCAGGCTGGCCGGGTGCAGGTGATCATGTCTGATTATGTGCCAGCCAAAGCACTGGTTGATAAGTTCGGCGGGATGAAAATCGTCTACCAGGGTGTGCTTTCGACTGGTCCGATGAACATTGTCATTCCCGATGGCGATAAGCACCTGCAAACTGAGGTCAACAAAATCATCAAAGACCTGCAGGATGAAGGGTTCATCGACGCGCTGGCTGTCAAGTATTTCTCTGAGTAAATTTCTCGGTATTCAAACGGAGGTAACGGTATCAGTGACCTGATTACCGTTACCTCGACCACAACCGCTGCGCTTGTTCACTTATAGCGCTGCCTATCCTCAACCAGGAGTGATTGAGCGTTGGATTTCATGAAGTTCCTGCAGTATATTGCTTCTGGCACCGCTTATACAATCGCGGTCACGTTGGTGGCGTTGCCTTCCGGGTTGCTGCTGGGAATCCTCTTCTCAATTCTGAACGTTTACGGGGGAAAAGTTACTCAGCGCCTGACCTCCCTCTACAGCACCATCATGCGTGGTATCCCGCCGATTGTGCTGCTCTTTATTCTCTATTTCATCGTGTCTGGCAGTATCAACCTTTCACCGTTCTGGGCGGGTTCGATTTCGCTGGGAATTGTCAGCAGCGCCTACCAGATGGAGATTGTGCGCGGCGCGATACTATCTGTCAGTGGCGGACAGATGATGGCTGCCCGGGCTATTGGTATGAGCAAAAACCAGGCCATCAGGCATGTCATTTTGCCGCAAACCCTGCGCCTGGCCATCCCGCCCTGGTCAAACGAGGCTGCCATCGTGGTCAAGGATTCTTCACTGGTATACGCTTTGGGCGTACCAGAAATCCTGCGGCGCGCTCAGCTGATCAGTGCCAGCACCCAGGAACCTTTCCTGGCCTATGCGGTGGCTGCGCTCATCTATTTCTTGCTGGTGTTCATCACCAACCGTTTGCTGGACGCGCTGGACCGACGGTTGCATATTCCAGCCAACCCATGATTTGGAGACAGACATGGCAAAACCGATTCTGACCATCAAGAAGCTGACCAAAAAATACGGGGAAAACGTCATTTTCCATGATATGGACCTGGTGGTGAACGAAGGCGATACCATCGTCATTATTGGCCCCAGTGGAACAGGCAAGAGCACGCTGCTGCGCTGTATTAACTTGCTCACAATTGCGGATGAGGGCCAGATCTGGCTGGATGATATAGAGATTACCGCCAAAAGTTGTGATGAAGACAAGGTGCGCCAGCATATTGGAATGGTGTTCCAGAATTTTCTGCTTTTCAACCACCTCACCGCGTTGGAAAACGTGATGCTGGGTCTGACCAAGGTCAGGCACATGAAACCGGATGAAGCCAAACACAAAGCGTTGCTCGAACTGGAGCGGGTAGGGCTTTTAGACCGGGCTGACCACTACCCGGGGCAGCTCTCGGGTGGGCAGCAACAGCGCGTGGCGATTGCCCGCGCGCTGGCGATGGACCCGCGCATTATGCTTTTCGATGAACCGACCTCGGCGTTAGACCCTGAATTGATTGGTGAAGTGTTGGAAGTGATGCGCAAACTGGCGCTCGAAGGCATGACCATGCTGGTGGTGACCCACGAGATGGGGTTTGCCAGAGAGGTGGCTGACCGCATCGTTTTCCTTGAAAAAGGCAGTATTGTTGAAGAAGGTTCACCAGAAGACCTGTTTTACCACCCCAAGCACGAGCGCACGCGTGAATTTCTCTGGAAGATCACCGAACTGTATGGGAAGAAAGAAAAAGAGAGTTAAATGATCGCCTGGTTAAAGTTGTTTGAGCGCTATTTACCCGAATTCATCAAGGGTGCGGGGGTCACCCTTGAGCTGACCGCGGTTGGACTCACGCTGGGGTTTGTTCTCGGTCTCGCGCTGGCAGTCGCCAGGGTATATGCACCGAAATGGTTGAAAACCATTGCCATCGGTTACATTGAGCTCTTCCGGGGTACGCCGCTGCTGGTGCAATTGTTCATCATCTATTACGGGTTGCCTTCGCTGGGGATTACTCTATCGCAAACCCTTTCCGCATTTCTGGCCTTGGGATTGAATAGCGCGGCTTACCAGGCAGAATATTTGCGCGGCGCGATTTTATCTATTGGGGCGTCGCAGATGACCGCTGGCAGAGCGATTGGGCTTTCGCGCTGGAAGACCATCTGGTATGTCATCCTGCCGCAGGCGCTGCGGTTGGTGATCCCCGCCTGGTCCAACGAGCCGATTTCGCTGCTGAAAACCACGGCGATTGTGTTCCTCATCGCGGTGCAAGACCTGATGGCAAAGGCCAAACGTGCCGCTGCGGATACCTACAACCCGGTAGGCAGTTACCTGGCGGTCGCGGTGGTTTACCTGGTATTGGTGTTCATATTCACCTGGGGGTTGAAGTACCTGGAAAAGAAGACCCGCATCCCGGGTTTTGAGATGGGATTAAAAAAGGGCTGAGTAACGCTCGACCAGTTCCATAAACGTGGGTAGATTAATATTGCTGCCACTGATGACCACTGTGGTTGGGGCATCTGGCTTGATTTTGCCTGCCAGCAAGGCGGCGATTCCCACCGCGCCCGAACCCTCTACCACCAGGCGATGTTTATAAAAAAAGTAGGCCACCGCCTGACCGATCTCTTCTTCGCTGACCAGAGCGGTATGGTTGACCACTTCACGGCAAATCGCGAAGGAATAAAGGTTGGGGGTGCCCAGCCCGCCTTTCAGTCCGTCAGCCAGGGTGGCTTCTTCTGGCAACTCCAATACTCTTCCTGCTTCCAGGCTGCGCACCATGACCGGAGCGCGTTCCATGCTTACCCCCCAGGTTTGCACCGGCGAAGATTGCTGCCGGCTGACGAGGCCGATTCCGGCGCCCATGCCGCCGCCGGAGAGCGGGTAGATAATGTGGCAGGTGTCTGGCGCATCGGCGAGAATTTCCAGCGCCATGGTTCCCTGCCCGGCAATAACCCGCAGATCGTCGAATGAAGAGACGTGCACAAGGCCATTTTTTTCTTCGTATTCAATCGCTGCGGCATCGGCCTCATCATAACTATTGCCCGTTACGATAATATGCGCGTGCGTCTTGCGCAGACTCTCTACTTTGCAGGCGGGTGTATGGGTGGATAGAAAAATGGTGACCGGGACTCCCAGTAATTCACCCATGTACGCCAGCGCCTTTCCATGATTGCCGCTGGAAACCGTGATTACGCCCCGCGTTTTCTCTTCTTCGGTGAGTTGCAGCAAGCGGTTGGCAGCCCCGCGCAGCTTGAATGAACCCGTTGGTTGCAAACACTCAAGCTTGAGTGAGACCGGGGCGTTGACTCTTTCGCTCAGAAAAACTGAATGGATCAAAGGTGTGCGCAGGATGTAAGGTTGAATCCGTTTATGCGCGTCTTTAATATCTTGAAGCGAGATGAGATCCATTGGATGTGTCATAGAACCTATGACTTATTTTATATCAAATAGCAAGAAGGACCTGTAAACTTAATTGAGGAAAATCCTGCTCAGGGATAATTATTAGGGACAACCCCCGAGTAAGGCGCGAAAGCCTGACTTCTCGCATAAGCAGGAGGAACCAATCCTTTGAAGGAGCCAAACGCGAATGACGGTTTCTTACGATACGGAGGACAAAAATCGTTGATTTTGATGGGTATCAGATAATTCCTTTTCTGGGCTATTCAGGAAACGGTTTTACAGGCCAGGTAAAGGGTTGGCAGCGGAAGGCTTTGAACCCCGTGATAGCGGCAGGCAGCCTGCAGCGCCTTTGGCAGCCAATGCTGGCCCTCACATCGCAGCCTTGACATTCATCCTTCACCCGTCTATACTCAATGTAGATAAAGAAACGGGGAGCCCGCTGCACGGGCTGAGAGTAGGGAGCGAACCCTAGACCCGCATTACCTGATCCGGATTATGCCGGCGGAGGGATAATCACTCAACCATACAACCCTCCCTGGCGGAGGGTTGTTTAATGTCCATTAACCACGTGCTTGTTTTTGCCAATGGTGAACTGAGGGACCCGCGAGCAGCCCGTGAGATGGCGACCCGCGCGGATTGGATCATCGCGGCTGATGGCGGGCTGGCTCACGTGCAGGCGCTCAACCTCAAACCTGACCTGTTGGTCGGAGATCTGGACTCGGTATCCCCTGAGCAGATACGCTGGGCAGAAAAGATGGGCGCTGAAGTACGCAGGTTCCCCCTTGATAAAGATGAAACCGACCTTGAACTGGCGCTGCAAGAGGCTGTCGCAACAGGGTGCAGCCGCATTACCATCACCGGCGCGCTTGGCGGAAGGCTCGACCAGACACTCTCGAATATCTATCTGCTCAACCTGCCAGTGCTGGCTGACCTTGATGTGCGCATCGATGACGGCGCGCAGGAGGTGATCCTCATTCACGGCGCGGTGACGCTTGAGGGCGGCCTGGGAGACACCGTGTCATTGCTGCCGCTCTCGCCAATCGTACGCGGTATTTCAACCAGCGGGTTGAGGTACCCGCTGACCAACGAAAGCCTGATTTTTTATCGCAGCCGCGGGATCAGCAATGAAATGCTGGCTGAAAACGCCAGTGTTCAAATTCAATCAGGCATCCTCTTATGCATCCATGCGCGACGCGAGGTGATCGTATGAAACGCCGATTATGGGTATGCGCTCTGCTTAGCGCGCTGCTGCTGACCGCCGGTTGCACGCGGGCGGCTGCAACAGAAACAGCGACGCCGGTCCTTACAGTGATGACGCACGATTCTTTTTCGGTCTCTGAAACAGTGGTAAAAACGTTTGAAGAAGAGTACGGCGCTAAACTGGTGTTCCTAAAATCTGGCGATACCGGCGCTGCGCTTAACCGTGCGATTCTCACCCGAAGCCATCCTGAAGCGGATGTGTTCTATGGAATTGACAATACTTACCTCTCGCGCGCCCTGCAGGAGCAAATTTTTGTGCCTTACACCCCAACCGCGCTCGCGCAACTGCCGGGAGAATTTAAAAGTGGGCTTTCTGGCATGGTGACACCGATTGATTTTGGCGATGTATGTATCAATTACGATAAAGCCTGGTTTATAGAGCGCGGATTGGCGCTGCCAGCAACCCTGGCAGACCTGGCAAAACCTGCGTATAGAGGTGAAGCAGGGAACGGGTTGCTGGTTGTGGAAAACCCCGCTACATCTTCACCGGGGCTGGCCTTTCTGCTGGTGACCATCGCGGAGTATGGGGAAACTGGCTACCTGGATTACTGGCGTTCACTGAAACAGAATGGCGTGGTAGTGGTGAATGACTGGGAAACCGCTTACTATACCAACTTCTCTGCTTCTTCAGGGCGCGGGTTGCAACCTATGGTGGTGAGTTACGCCACCAGCCCGGCGGCTGAGGTCATTTATGCTTCTGAGCCCTTAAACGAAGCACCCACTGCCTCCATCACCACTGCGAACACCTGTTTTCGCCAGATCGAGTACGCTGGGATCTTGAAGGGCACCAGTCAACTTGAACTGGCACAAAGGTTTATTGATTTCATGCTCAGCCCGGTTTTCCAGGAAGACCTGCCGCTGCAAATGTTTGTTTTCCCAGTTAACCCAGCAGCCACGCTGCCAGATGATTTTTTGCAATACGCAGCGTTCGCGCAGGAGCCTGCCAGGATTGACCCTGTGCTGATCTCGAAAAACCGGGACAAGTGGGTTACCGAGTGGACCAGGGTAATGCTGCCTTGAGGTTCTGGCAGGAGTTGACGAGGTCAGTCAAGCAATCTGGCGTGCTGTTATGGGGTGCGCCGTTGGCATTGTTAGCGGTGTTCTTTTTTATCCCCATGGCGGCCATCCTGAACGTCATGTTCGCGCAAAGCGGGGATATTGTATTCTCTGATTCGCTGCGACCGCTGGGTTTTACTGTTTTTCAGGCGTTGCTCTCTACATTGTTAACCCTTCTATTGGGATTGCCTGCGGCGTATGTTTTTGCTCGTTTCGATTTTACAGGCAAGCGTGGCTTACGCATGCTCACCATGCTGCCGTTCGTGTTGCCCACCGTGGTCACCGCGGCGGCGTTTAACGCGCTGCTCGGACCGCGTGGCTGGGTCAACTTGCTTATAATGAAATTGACCGGCGCTCAAGCGCCACCGATTAACTTTTTAAATACTTTTATGGCCATTTTGGTGGCGCATGTTTTTTATAATATTGCCATTATCATCCGCGTTGTCGGTAACGCCTGGTCACAACTTGACCCGCGTCTTGAAAACAGTGCCAGGGTACTGGGGGCTTCCCCGTGGCGCGCCTTTATTGAAGTCGTTTATCCATTACTGCGCCGTCCTATCCTTTCTGCCGCCCTACTGGTATTCCTTTTTGATTTCACCAGCTTCGGCGTCATCCTCATGCTGGGAGGGGCTGGTTTTTCTACGCTTGAGGTGGCCATTTATACCCAGGCCTTGCATAACCTCAACCTGCCGATGGCTGGTCTACTTTCACTCATCCAACTTGCCTGCACAGTCATCATCCTGCTCCTTTATGGCTGGTCCAGCCAGGGTAACGATGTGCCCCTCTTTCCGCGCTTAAGCGGAGAAGGTACGCGCAAACCACGTTCAGCGGTTGAAAAAGGGACCGTTGCGCTGATGGTAATTATTTTATTCACCCTACAGGTGCTCCCTTTATTTGCGCTCGTCAGCCGTTCGCTGATCCGCCTTGAAGGTGAGCGCGGTCAGCGTGGAAAGGTACAATCCGGGTTGACCCTGGATTACTACCACGAACTTTTCGTCAACCGGCAGCAAAGTGTTTTTTATGTTCCACCTTCGCGCGCGGTGATTAATTCACTGAGTTACGCGGGTATAACCATGCTTCTCTCTGTGGGTGCTGGCACCCTGCTGGCTTACGCGATGGTGAAACGCCCAGTCACAAGGCGCTGGCTGGATCCCCTGGTAATGCTCCCATTTGGCGCGTCCTCTGTAACGCTTGGCTTAGGGTTCCTTATCGCCTTCAGCGGCAGCATGCTGTCACGCGCATCTTTTCCCTGGCTGGTACCGCTGGCTCACAGCCTGATCGCCATCCCGTTCGTGTTGCGTACCGTACAGCCTGCTTTGTCTGTCATGCCAAAATCGTTGTGCCAGTCAGCAGCGGTACTGGGCGCATCCCCGGCGCGCGCCTGGTGGGAGGTGGAGATGAGGTTGCTGAGCCGCCCTCTTCTGGTAGGCGGGCTTTTTGCGTTCACTATATCGATTGGTGAGTTCGGCGCCACAACCTTTATCGCGCGGCCAGACAATCCCACAGTGCCTGTAGCCATTTTTCGTTACCTGGCTCAGCCTGGCGGGTTGAATTACGGGCAGGCTATGGCGATGGCTACAATTCTGATTGTCATCTGCGCGGTGAGCATTGGTTTGCTTGAAAGCCTCAGCCGCGCAATCAACGGCAGTGAATAACGGAGGGCGCATGGACCGTTTGGAAATCATCGATCTGCATAAAATGTACGAAGGCGCCCCTCTCCTCGATGGCGTGAGTTTTTACGTGGAGGCTGGCGAAACCCTGTGCCTGCTCGGCAGTTCTGGCAGCGGCAAGAGCACCATTTTACGCATTATCGCGGGTATCGAAACCCAGGACGCTGGCAGCATCCTTTGGCGCGGCAAGGATGTCAGCGCTGTCCCGGCGCACCGGCGCGGGTTTGGGTTGATGTTTCAGGATTATGCGCTTTTCCCACACCTCAACGTAAGCGAGAATATCGCTTTTGGTTTGCGCATGCAGCACTCAGCCAAAGATCAACTTGGCGCCCGTGTTTTTGAAGCGCTGGAGCGTGTCAATATGACTGCTTTTGCCAGTCGTCGGGTCACTGACCTCTCTGGCGGCGAACAGCAGCGTGTGGCGCTTGCCCGCGCGCTTGCGCCGCGACCACAGCTCTTAATGCTGGATGAACCGCTGGCAGCGCTCGATCGAAGCCTGCGAGTTGAGTTACAGGAAGATTTACGCGAGTTACTCCATCAGACAGGCATTCCTGCCATCTACGTGACACACGACCAGGAAGAAGCCATCTTGCTGGGTGACCGGCTCGCCTTATTGCACAACGGACGAATTGTGCAAAGTGGTCTCACAGAAGAAGTGTACCGTCAGCCGGCGAACACCTGGGTAGCGCGCTTTTTAGGTATGACCAACTTGCTCGAAGGCAGGGTGGTCAGCGTAAACCCGCTGATGGTGCAAACCGCCTGTGGGACGCTTGGACCGTTCGTTTCTGGATATCCCTCCCTTTTCAGTCTGGGGCAGGTGGTGCACCTTCTGGTCAGACTGGATGGGCTTTTTTCAGGCGAACATCAACCTTCAGCCGGCAGCATTAACGGCGAGGTTACGGAGTGCCGCTTCATGGGAGACCATTACCGGGTGCGTATGAAGGTCGGTGAGTGCGCCAGTTTGGAATGCTTTACTGCCTCCCCGCTTGTACTGGGGAAGGCGCTTGAATTACGCCTGAATGCGGAAGATGTTGTTGTGCTGCCCGAATAAAAACGCTTCCACTGGCAGTAAAACCTACGGCGCTGGCATTCAAGGGGAAATTTTCTGGAAAACCCACCACAAGATGAGCATGAACAAAACAATGCCAATACAGGAGGAGAGGGTCATGACCAGCACAACCTGCCATACCTGCCTTTTCCGGCTGGCAAGCAGTTCCTGATTTTTCACATCTGGCAGTTCTTTTTCTGGCTGGGTCACTCTACGGGTTGGGTTTCTCGTTTTTTCTTACGGTTATTTGCCCAAAGAATAATAATAATGAGAACGATTGTCAGAGTGATGGCCACGATCACCGGTATGATCACGGAGAGAATCGAAACCACTGTCGAGGTGGCTTGTTCACCAATCGAAGCGGGTACGTTACCCAAACCACCGGTGGCAGCGTTTACGGCTGGTCGCACCGCCAGGGCTTTTACGGCGTGCACCCCGCCTGAAACCAACAGGCCCGCGATCAAGCCCAGTATAGGGTTCACATCACCCACCTGACTGGAGGTGGCTGCAAATACAACCGCCCCAGCGGTAGGTCGAATGAACGACTGGATGACATCATTTACATGGTTAACGCCTGGGAATAGATCTGCCAGTATCTCCACGATGGTCAGCACGATAAGCACGCCGATCACCCACCAGGAAGTCATCAGGTTCCAGGGTTCTTGCAGTTTGATCAGATTGGTGAATTTGGCGAGCAGCGAGACGACCAGCAGAGGAATATAGGCGTTCAAACCGGCGCTGGCAGAGAGGCCAAACGCTGTAAAAATATTGAAAATATCCATTAATTCATTTCCTTTTCCTACCAGGTATGGCTGAGAGAGAAGCGGATGAGATCCATAAGCCCAACCTGGGTGATAACCGTGATTAAACCGGCACTCAATATACGAAAACCATCGCGAAAAAGATGCAGCGAGTTTTCCTTTTTTAAGATGATACACCAAAGCAATGTGTAGATCATGCCCAGCACCAGGTAGATGGTCAGGGTGGAGAGGATAGCGATAGGGTAAAACAGGATGGGCACATCGGATACCACCATCACCCCGGCGAGGGCGCAAAATAGGAATAACCAACCAAGCTGCTGCCAGCTATGCCAGACTGGCTGCGGGTTCGGGTTTGACCATAGTGTCTGGTGCCATAACGGCAGCAACACATTTGCCAGCGTGATACCGAAGAGCAACCCGCTGATCAACCTGAGCTGGTTGGAGGGTGTATAGACGAATTTAAGACCCACCAGCGGAAGGCTGGCGTTGATGCCGTCAAAGGCGAAAAAGGCGAAAAAGAACAACAGCACCGTTATTTTCTGCCTGGATGGGAAACCGCTTTTACGGTCTTTTGAGTACAGGTAGACCATCGAGATGAATAAACCCAGGAAAGTGCCGGTGCAGCGCGCGCATAACGGCAGCACTTTCCCTCCGACACTAAAGGAATGGCTGTCGATTTGGTGGCAGACCGAATACCCTATCGCGTTCATCTTGCCTTCGATACCCGGGGGCGTGAGCAGCAGCCACGCAGAAAAAAGCGCTACCAGCAGCAGCACCAACGCAGGGTTTAGCCAGCGAAATTTTTGAGGGGTATCGTCTTTTTTCTCAGACATAGGGCAAATTATAAAGGGGATAGGAGGTTGGAGCAAGCCATAGTCGGAGGGCAGTGGGTGACCGCGCCCGCTTGACGCGAATGCGGAATTATGATTAACTTAACCAGAAGAACTTGCCATCCTAACGATGAGGAGGTGATGTCTACGATGTGTACCAGTTTTGAACACAGCGCTGCGGCATCCCTCCTCGCGATAGAGTAGGGAAGCCGCAGCGCCAAACCCCCGGAGCCGTCAGCGTGACGGCTCTGTGGTTTTCCTGGATTAATTCACTCTTTAACCGCTGCACCCTTAAAAGAAAAGTGGAAAGCGCCACCAGCACAAGTTGGCAATATCACCTCAAGCGTTTACGGCAAGGGCGCTTAACCGTACGCGGCAAGAGTTGCGTATACCAGTCAACCCACGCTTCGGTATATAATCAGTTCATCAAGCTACCAGGAGGGCGCATGCCGACAGTAAAAGAAAGATTTATCAAGTACGCCAGGATCAACACGGAATCGAATCGTGACAGCGAGACCTGCCCCAGCACTCAGGCGCAGTTTGACTTGGCGCGGGTGCTCGAATCAGAATTGCGTGAAATGGGTTTGCAGGAAATAAGCCTGGATGAGAACTGCTATCTGATGGCTTCACTACCGGCGAACACTGAAAAGCCTCTCCCTGTTATCGGCTTCATCGCGCATCTCGACACCAGTCCGGATATGAGCGGCGCGCAGGTTAACCCCCAGATTGTCGCCAGCTATGACGGGGGTGAGATTGTGCTCAACCATGAACTCGGTATACAAATGAAGCCGATGGACTTCCCGGAACTGCAAAAGTATATTGGGCAAGAGTTGATCACCACAGATGGCACCACCTTGCTCGGGGCGGACGATAAGGCTGGTGTCGCGGCGATCATGTCTGCAATGGAGCACCTGGTCGCGCACCCGGAGATCAAGCACGGGAAAATCCGTGTTGGCTTCACCCCGGATGAAGAAATTGGGCGCGGCGCAGATAAATTTGATGTGGAGAAATTCGGTGCCAGTTACGCATACACGGTAGATGGCGGAGAAATTGGCGAACTGGAATACGAAACCTTCAACGCTGCCGAGGTGCAGGTTGCCGTAAGCGGCAGGAATGTTCACCCTGGGGTGGCGAAAAACAAGATGGTCAATTCGATTCTACTGGCTATGGAATTCAATGCCATGCTGCCGGTCAATGAGCGCCCCGAATTCACCGAAGGGCGTGAAGGGTTTATTCATTTATTGGGTGTATCCGGCTCGGTAGAAAACACCCGCATGTATTATATTATCCGTGACCATGACCGGATGCTGCTTGAAAAACGCAAGCAATACATGATCGACGCAGCCACCCTGCTCAACCGGCGTTACGGCGAGGGACGGATTGGACTGGAGATTAACGACCAATACTATAACATGCGCGAGAAGATCGAACCGGTTTTTGAGATTGTTGAAAACGCGCGTGATGCCATGCTCGCGCTTGGCATAGAGCCGAAAATATTGCCCGTCCGCGGCGGCACGGATGGTTCGCGCTTGTCTTTTATGGGATTACCAACACCCAACATTTTTACCGGAGGGCTTTTCGCTCATGGCAAGTATGAAGTTCTGCCCACTCGTTCACTGGAGCGCGCGGTTGAAGTGATCATCAAGATCATCGAAATGGCCGGTAAAGATAAATAACCCGCTCGCGAGAGCGGTTTATTTATCAACCCGTTATTTTGACGAGGTTCCGTTTACTGAGCCATTCGTTTATTACGAGCGCGCCAATAACGATGCCGCCGCCAATGAGCAGCCGAGGGAGGTTGGCGCTTTCACCAAAGACGAGCAGCGAAACCGCCACGGCGAGGGGAATTTTAAGATCGTTGAAGACAGCCAGCGCGCCCGCGTTTACCCGGCGCGCACCTATGTTCCAGAGGAAGAAAGCCACACCGGAGGCGACGACCCCCAGGTAAAGCAGGGTGAGAATCTGTTTCGAATGGAGTTCGAGGGTATTGAATGGCGTGGTGAACAGCGTCGCCGCCGCAGTGATGACCGTTGCGCCCAGGTAAAGATAGCCAAATACATCCTGATCTTTTAACTCTGGATGCTGCGCCATCAACCTGCGGTAATAAATTTGCCCAAAAGCGTAACACAGGTTGGAAAGTTGGACCAGCAGAAACCCATTCCACACTGCGGGCGTTTGAATGGATTCCCATTCAATAATGGCGGTGCCTGCTACGGTGATCAATGCCACAGCCAAATGCAGCAGGTTAATATGTTTCATAAAGGCGTCATTGATCAGCGTGACGAAGATAGGGGTGAATATGGTGAACAGCGCGACTTCGTAAGCCTTGAGTGTTCTGAAGGCGGCCAGGTAGGCGATGTACATCATCCCAAATTGCACCAATCCGGTGAGCGCCAGTTTGATAGCGGTTTTTGTTTGAATTTTCTTCCACTTGATGAATGGAAGAAAAACCAGCGCGGCAATGAACAGGCGCGCGAAAGCCACGAAGTTAGAGTCAACCCCTGTCAGGTTGCCTTTAATTAATCCAAATGAAAAAGCCCAAATGACTGAAACAACCAGTAAGGTAAACATCAGATTATTCCAGATTCTCCTTTTTTATCGCGGCAATCATAACACATTCATGAACCAGCCTATACCGAGTTTTTTACTTCGGAACTGTCAGCAGAAGAAAGCGTAACTTCCAATATCTGCCCTCTAGTTTCCTTTAAGGGATGGGAAGAATACAAAATTCCCTGCTGAGAAGCATCACCGGGGATGAAAAAGAACTGGCATCAGCCAGTTCTTTTGTTCTGAAAAAGGGAGAGGATGAGGTTACCTGAGCGTGTCTACTTTGCGCTTCATGGGAGCAAGCACCAGGACGCTGCTGAGAATGAGCCCGATACCCAGCAACACCAGCCCGCTGCCGACAATCGTCATGCTGGTGTTAAACGCGTCGGCGTAGTTTACTCCGCCCCATGTGTGGGTTGGTGCCATGAAGAACTGGATGGTCAGGCACAGCGCTCCGGCGACGATGGCCGCGGCTCCGCTGGATCTCTTTCCTTCTTTACGCGGCGCTTTGCTGTAATCTACCCCGCTCCAGATGGCTGGAATACGGAAGACGAGGAAAATGACCAGGGTCAACACAGTGATGTACACGATGCCATCCACTGGCATTGATGAACCCCTCAGCATGCGCGAGGTGATCATATGAACCACCCCCACAACCAGGCCTGCGACCAGCGCGATCAGCGCCGCTTTGTAAGCGCCCTGTCGTCCTTTTGCCAGCAATACCACTGCCCTGATGCCCAACACCCCGATGGCGATGGTCAACAATACATAGAGGATGTAGAGCCATTGCATTGGCGCGATCTTTGCCATGCTCGGTCCCCAGTTATTGGGCAGAAACGCCACGCAGGAGGTGCCCACGCCAGCCAATACGGTGACCGCAGCCGTGAGCGCCATAAACAAAATGCCGATGAATCTTAATGTTTTTGAAATGCCACTTTCAGGTTTCATAGGAATTCCTTTTCAAAAAAAGATTAGAATGCCAGCAACACCATGGATGCCAGCATATATACCGAAGCGTATTTGAACAAATGAAAATTGAGCCTGGAGTTTGGTTTAAAGAGCATTAAAACGGCCATCACCAGTAGCCCTCCAGAAAGGATGCCCAGCACCTGCAGCGCGCCCTGCTTCACTCCAACCATTACTGCCGCGGTGCCGATTAACCCAGCGGCGACCAGGCTGGCAAGGGCGACGATGCGGCGGGTTACTTTTTCTCCGTAGGTGGAAGGGAAAGTTGGAATGCGCGCTTTGTCGTAATCCTGCTGGTAGCGCATACTGAAGGTGAGGATGTGAGTTGGAATCCAGAACAGTATGGCCAGCGCCAACAGGATGCCAATCAAATCTACTTGACCCATGCCCAACGCCCGTCCAGCCAGGATGGGCATGCCCCCGGCGATACCACCCCAAACGACCGACCAACAGGTGCGGCGTTTTAACAGGATGGTGTAAACGATAACGTCAAAAAAGATGCCGGCGAATATTAACAGCCCATACAAAGGCGAAAGCGCTGCAGCCAGTATGACTCCCGCGGCAGAAAGACCCAGCCCAAGCCACAGGGCTTCTGACGGAGAGATCGTCCCACTGGCCAATGGGCGGTGATGGGTGCGGTTCATCACGCTGTCAATGTCGCGGTCATACCACATGTTAAGTACGGTGCTGCCGCTGATAGAGAGCAGCAGGCTGGCAATCAACCCTGTCATCGTTGTCCAATGGGTAAATGGACAACGGGCGCTCATATAGCCTGCGATGCCGGTCACTGTAAGCAGCGCGGTTTGCAGGCTTTTAATGAGCGACCAGTAATGGTTGAATTTACGCAGCAATTTCATCAATCTTTACTCCACATCGCGCACACAACGAAAACCGGTTCCCGGGCTGGTGAATGTTGGCGTGGCATTGTTCATTGACCAGACGCGCAGGTTGTTTTCGTACATATCCTTACTGCCGCCGCGCATGTAGCGGTAATGCTGAGCGTCATACACATTGGCTGTCCACTGCCAGACGTTGCCGGCCATATCGTAAACGCCATAGGGGCTGGCGGAATCCAGCGTGGTGTAGTGATTATACATCTTCCCGTTGTAAAAACCAACAGGAGTTGTGCGGGAACCGAAGGTAGCCATGTTTTCAAATGGATCGCGGCTGAAGTAGAAGTTCGCGTTGTTGCGCGCAATTTCTTCGCCCCAGGGATAAGCCCGGCCATCTGTGCCGCGCGCCGCCTTTTCCCATTCCAGCTCGGTGGGCAAGCGCCAGCCATTGAACTCACAATAAGATTTGGCGCCAAACCACGAAACCATAGTCATCGGGTGGTTTTCCCATCCTGGTTTCACAGTGAAACTGTTTCCGTCATAAGAGAGGCGCAGGAAAGGGTCATCCAGGGGGATGTGAATGTAACTGCCTGCCTTGATTTCTTCCTCATGTCGCCCGCCAGCGAAAGCATCTCCAGGATAGTAACCTTCCACCTGGTTGCCATTGACCTGAATATAGTCAGCAGCGAGTGCTTCGTTTAAGTAAGCAGCATATTGAGCGTTGGTCACCGGGGTAACCATAATCTCGTACGCGTGATCGATCGTGGTTTCCTTTTTGAATTGTCCTTGCAAAAACTCACCTGCTGGTATCTCCACCCATTGCTCGCTGTCCATTCCAGTATCGAACACCGGTGGCGCAGCCTGAAAATCTACAGGCTGGCAGGCGGTGAGGGCGAAAAGCAGGAAAAGGGACATGGTGATGATCGATTTTTTCATTATTGCACCTCCTCCTTTTTGGCCAATCGATGGGTCGTTTCTTCTTGCCACCTGCCTTTCTTTTTAAACAGGTCAGTTAGCCGCCACACCATCAAGGCGGCCAGCGCCAGCAATAACACGATTACGCCAATATCCCCGGCTAACACAGCGCGGTTGACCAGCGGCTGTTGCTCGCCTTCGGTGATGAAAAGGCGCTTCATCTCGTAAACGGTGACGGCGGCAAAGGCCACGTCTGAAAAGATAATGACCGCCCAACCGAACCACTTTCGCGCTTTCCCCTTCAACCCCGCCAGGTCTGCGTAATAGAGAAGCAGGATGGTGGCGGTAAGGGTGGCGAGGATATGCCAGTGACCGGTCAGGATCGAGCGCTCGTCCATAAATTGCCATTTGCGGAAAATTTCATCCAGCTTCACCGCGGTGAAAATACCCACGCCGCTGACGGTGAAGTTCATGAACACCATTTGCCAGGTAGGACCAAAACGCACCGGGTCTCTCAGCAGCGCAGCGACGCCCTGGAAGAAATTGCCTTTGCGGATGCCTTTTTCATCCAGCCCGCTGCGGATGATCTTTTTCCACGAATCGATCACCAGGAAGAGCGCCCCGAGCATGGCCACGGTTGAACCGCCATAGATGATGAAATGCGCGATTTCTTCGAACTGAACCACCAGCCAGGTGCCAAGTGAGAGCACGAAAGCGCCCACGATATAAAGCGGCATGGCCAGTTTCTGCCACATTCCTTTGAAATCCATCCACCTGCCGATGATGAGCGCGCACATGATGGCGATGAGCGCCAGCATGATATGCAGGTGACCGATGATGGAAAGGTCCAGCGCGGTTTTATGAGGATCGCGCACCACATTTTCGGCCAGGAAGGTTTCAAAACCGTTTCCATAGAAAGACCCAGGCACAGCGCCAAAAATCGCCGAAATCAAGGTAGTGAGCGAGACCATGAAGAAGGCAATACGCTCCATATCGTAACCTTTTTTTGTTTGAGCGTAGTCTTTATCCTTCAGGCGGTATTCGTCTCTCCAGGGCCACAACGCCACCAGCAGCAAGCATCCCGCAAAGAAAATAAGCGACAGACCGGCGATGTAGATGCCGTGCAGCACCCAGTTATGCCCCCAATAAGCAAAGGGCAGCCCGCCAAACATCACCATCAGGTAGCCGACGGTAACCGTGGTGTTGATTGGCAGACGGTGGTTGTCTTTCATTTTCAATAAATCAGTGATCATGTAAACTTCCACGGCGATGGCGATCATTGCCAGCGAGTGGTAGAGGATCACCAATCTGCCTTCGCGCTCGGCAGGTTCCAGGTTGATGTTCAACGCGCGCACCACAACATCCTTGATGCCGTAATCAGCCATCGGGCCTGAGAGCAAGCCAAAGAATGCGGAGCCGAGAGCGGCGAACGCGATTGCCACTAAGATCAACCCTTTGGTGGAGCGGAAGAGGAACTGATATCGTTTATTGAGCCATTGCATTTTACTTCTCCCGTGTTTGTGATTAACCACTACACAATATAACATACCCGGCGGGGATAAGTCATTGACATTAATCAAAAAGACTTATGACAAACAGCGGCGCCGCGATGCTTATAAATCGATTTTTGCCAGTTCCTGCAGGTGCCTGGGGTCCAGAATTTCAATTTCCGTTCGGTTTGCTCGCAGCACCCCGGCGGATTTGAAAACTTTCAACGTGCGGCTTACTGCTTCAGGAGAAGTGATAATACGGGCGGCGATTGTGTGAATGGGGTTTTCCATGCGGTTGATGGATCGTCGACCGTTCTCGCTGAGAGAAATCAAGTGCTTGGCCATGCGCGCCTGAACTGTACGGAACGAAAGGTCGTCATAATGTGTGAGCAACAGGCGGTTGCGCCGTGCCAACACGCCAAGCAAACTGATGCCAATTTGCGGGTATTGCCTCAGCAATTGTTGAAAAGGGAGATAACCGATACGCCATAAGCGGATATCGGTGTGCGCGTATGCGCTTACCGGGTTCGGGCCTCCGTCAAGAGCGGATACTTCATTGAACATGATGACGGGCTCGAGCGTGTTGAGAATGCCTTCTTTTCCCTCTGGGCCAAGCTTGCTCAAATTGACCTGTCCATTGAGAAGAACGAACATTCCCGCGGACTCATCGCCTTCGTGGAAAACGAATGCGCCTTTCACATACTGCCGTATTTCTCCGCTGGCGATGATCTGTTCCACACCGCTCAACGGTATTTCGCTGAAATGGGTAATTTTCTTTAACCGCTCTGCCAGCTCGCGTGTTTCACTCATAGGTCAATTATATACATTGTGCGGATAAAAATTGGTTTTTATGGTTTAATGCAGTGATGACATCTTTCACATTTGAAAAATTCATTGCCAGCTACCCCGGGTACACCGATACTTCATATCTCGACCGTCTGCGTGAACTCGATTATAAACGCCTGGAACGCGAAAAACACGTTTACTTGGATTACACCGGTGGCGGGTTATACGCGGATTCACAGGTGATAAAGCACCAACGCATGCTCCTGGAAGGCGTTTATGGCAACCCGCATTCTTCAAACCCCACATCTAGCACCTCAACAGCCCTGGTGGAGGATACTCGCGCGAGGGTACTGCGTTTTTTCAACGCCTCGCCTGAAGATTACGTGGTGATTTTTACGGCGAACGCCAGCGGGGCTTTAAAACTGGTAGGAGAAGCCTATCCCTTCGGGCAGGATTGTTGTTACCTGCTGACTTTCGATAACCACAATTCAGTGAACGGTATCCGAGAATACGCGCTCGCTAAAGGAGCGCACGTGCGCTATCTCCCGGTGCTGCCGCCGCGTTTGCGCGCGGTTGAGGGCAAGCTGGATGAATACCTGGCGAACGCGCGCGGCTCATGCCACAATCTCTTCGCTTTTCCCGCCCAATCCAATTTTTCTTCCGTTCAACACCCGTTGGAGTGGATTGACAAAGCGCATGCCGCAGGCTGGGATGTGCTGCTGGACGCGGCGGCCTTTGCTCCGACCAACAGGCTTGATCTCTCCAGGTGGCAGGCTGATTTTGTTCCTATTTCCTTTTATAAAATGTTTGGTTATCCAACTGGTGTGGGCGCGCTCATCGCGCGCCGCGCAGCGCTGAAGAAACTTCGGCGCCCATGGTTCGCCGGGGGTACCATCACTGTGGCGTCGGTGCAGGGAGAAAAGCATTACCTGGCAGACGCCCCTGCGGCGTTTGAAGATGGGACGCTGGATTATCTGAACATCCCGGCTGTAAAAATTGGGCTGGAGCACCTTGAATCCATTGGCATGGAATTGATCCATGAACGGGTGAAATGCCTGACAGGTTGGTTGCTGACCTGCATGAAAGACCTGCGCCATCGTAATGGAAAACCGCTGGTAAAAATCTACGGCCCTTCGGATACCAAGCAGCGCGGTGGCGCGGTGACGGTCAACTTCTTCAACCCGGAGGGGATGGTCATTGACCACCGCTGGATCGAGGAGAAAGCCAACGCCCGCAATATCTCCCTGCGCACCGGCTGTTTTTGCAACCCTGGTGCCGGCGAGCTCGCTCTGCATATCTCCTCTGAAGAATTATCTTCCTGCTTTAATCGTCCTGATCATGAACAACGCCTGACTTACGATGAATTTCGGCTTTGCCTCAACACTAAGGCTTCAGGAGCGGTGCGCATTTCTGTGGGGCTAGTAAGCAATTTCGCGGATGTGCAGCGGCTGCTTGGTTTTCTCGCCACGCTGGTTGAATGACGGATCGTATGGCCGCCCTTTCTCATTTTCTTTACCGTTTTTCCCGGGGATGGGTGGTGTTGCTCGGGTTTATTGTGTTCATCGGGTTTAGCACGCTCACCCTGCCAGGGCAAAATGCTATTGTAGATGAATACTCACAGGGCAGCGGCTCGCCTGACACCTCGCTTTTCTACAACGCGAAACAACTCTATCACATGGCTGAAGTGTATGGGCAGGAGGGAAGAACAGCGTATCTGAATGCCCGCTGGACTTTTGATGTGGCTTTCCCGTTCATCTACACCTTCTTCCTGGTCTCCGCTATCGGCTGGTTGCTCAATCAATCGCTGCCAGTGGGTTCAAGTTGGCGATTAATCAACCTCGTTCCATTGGCAGCCATGGGGCTGGATTTTCTGGAGAATACAGCCACCAGTGTGGTCATGGCGCGTTATCCACATCACTGCTCATTGGCTGAGTGGCTGGCGCCAGTTTTCACGTTGCTTAAATGGCTGCTTGTCGGTGGAAGCCTGGTTGTCTTGCTTGCTGCCATCTTTTTGGTCCTTCTCAGGCGAATAAAAAAGAACGCCTGACCAGGCGCCTGCTGAATTTATATAAATAAGGGTTTTTTTGCGTAAGCAGCCGGGCTAGGGGCGTTTGCTCGCGGAATGGATGGCCATTGTTCCCAGCATGCGCACCCGAAAGTTGACGCTCGTGAACCCGCAGCGCCGCAGACTATCCGCCAGGTCTTCGGCGCTGATGAAATTTTCGCTGGATTGCGTCAGGTAGGTATAGGCTTCGCCATTGCCGGTGAACAGCCTGCCAAGGCTGGGAATAACATAGCGAAAATAGGACTTGATCAGCGGGTTTAACGGCTTCCAGCGCGGACGGGTGGTATCCAGCACCACGACCCTGCCGCCGCTTTTAAGCACACGGTACTGTTCTGCCAGGGCAGCGTCCAGATCTACCACGTTGCGCACCAGGTAACCACTCACCACCACATCAAACGTGTTATGAGAGAATGGCAGCGCCAGGGCGTCTGTCTGGCAAAGGTGGATAGTCTCCCAGTCTTTTCCGGCAGCCATCATCTCCATGCTGAAATCAGCGGCGGTGATACCTGCGCCCGGGCAGGTGTGGCGCGCTTCGCGTGACAGGTCTCCGGTTCCTGCGCCGATGTCCAGCAGTCTTTCGCCGTTTCTCAGTTTGGCGATGCGCATCACTTCCTTGCGCAGAAGGATATCCACGCCGAAGGTCATCAAGTGGTTCATCATATTATAGCGATGGGCAACGGACTTAAAAGTCTTTTTTACATATCGTTCTCGTTCAGTTCCAAGCAGGTGAGCCATTCGCCTATTATATATGGAATTGTTTTTCACTTTGATCCTGCCAGTGGAAGCTGGTGTGATCCTTTCCTGTGGTTCGAGACAAAGGGATGCCATGTCTCCCGGTTTTCCGGGAGAATCACTCGATATTGCTTCCCTTCAGGTAGCACCCTGTTAGGATAGGGGGATTCGAATTTGGCTTGGCTGGGTTGAGTATTGGAGGATTTTGCTGCCTGAGAAAGGGAGAGGGGCGATAAAGAATCAGTGCCTCCAAGGGAATACTGTATAAAGGGATAATCCAAAGGTGAGAGGGGGGAGATGTGATGACCCTTCTGCCTATGTAATTGATAACCGCCAATTATGTCGTTTATTATTGGCATTTACGGTGTATAATGACAATAATCAACATTCTTATTGGCAGTTACAAATGAAACCAAGTGACTACATTAACTCTACAGCGGGCAAACTAATCAAAACCAGCCAGGGGTATTTGGCTTTCCTGCCCAATCCTCTGCCTCCAGAGCTGGCTTGGTCTAGTTTGCTAGTAAGCCTGCTTTCCGAGGCCGAACGTGAGCTTGCCAAGCTTGCACTGGCCGGTAAAGGCTTTCCCCATCCCCACATCCTGACTCGCTCATTTATCCGCCATGAAGCCGTGATCTCATCTCGTATCGAAGGGACGCGCGCCACACTGGAAGACCTGTATTCCTATGAATCAGAACAAATGTCTTTCCTAGAACCCAATACGGATGCCCGTGAAGTCTACAATTACGTAAAAGCGCTGGACTATGGGCTTGAGCGGGTGAAGAGCTTACCTCTCAGTTTACGCTTGATTCGAGAACTACATGGGATTTTAATGGATGGAGTACGCGGGGAGGTCATGACGCCTGGTGAATTCCGCCGTAGTCAGAACTGGATCGGGCCTGCAGGGTGCACACTGGAGACGGCCACCTATGTTCCACCTCCTGTTGATGAAATGCGCGAGGTCCTGGGAGCGTTGGAGCAATTCATCCAGGCTTCCACAGACCTGCCGACCTTGGCACGCATTGCTCTTATCCATTACCAGTTCGAAGCCATCCATCCATTTCTGGACGGAAACGGTAGGGTAGGCCGTCTGCTGGTCTCCTTACTGTTGTGTCAGTGGGATCTCCTGCCGAGCCCTTTGCTCTACCTGAGCTCGTTTATTGAACGGAATCGCAACGAATATTATGATCGCCTGCTGGCAGTCAGCCAGCAAAGTGACTGGGATGGTTGGTTGCGCTTCTTCTTTACTGGCGTGCGCGAGCAATCACGAGAAGCGGCTCGTTGTATTGAGAATCTTCAGCAGTTGCGCAATCGATACCGCGCACAACTGGCCAGCCGCCGATCTGTGAAGCGATTGGCAGACGTTGTGGATTATCTGATCGGGAATCCAATTTTCACTGTACGCAAGCTTCAGGCCGGGCTTGGTTTAACCGATTTCAAGACGGCTCAGCGCTATGTGCATGATCTCGAACAGGCGGGAATTTTGCGTGAAGTGACAGCCAGGAAACGCAATCGGCTTTACCGGGCCGATGAAGTCTTCAACGCGATCAAAAATGAGTGAGAAGACCGATGCTGAATGCTAAAATCTTCGGTCCGCAGGTTTGGACGGTTTTTCCTGAATTGAATCCGGGAAAGCCCCTATAAGGAAAAGATATCATTGAGATGATATATCAAACCAAAAAGACCATATGGAATCTCTGTTCCATATGGTCTATATGTTCTTGTGCCCCCAAGGGAATTCGAATCCCTGTTTTGGCCTTGAGAGGGCCACGTCCTGGGCCGCTAGACGATGGGGGCAAGTGCAAGGATTTTATCACGGCGAAATCCCAGTGTCAACGAAATCTACGCTGAGCCGCAACACCCTGACCATCAATTTACCGCAATCAATTGACGAAAGCGGTCGGGCATGCTATTATGCTTTTACATTATTCTTATTATTTAGTTTTATTCTGGACATTAACATTTATTCATTCATTTTTATTTTGCAGGAGTAATTATCATGTCGGTCGATTTTATTTTTCGTATTCTCGGGATGGTCATCCTGGCGATTGTGGGGGGAATTCTGGGCAATCAGTTTGGAGAAATTGCCAATACATCTCCAAGCGCCACCACTTTTCCGGTGGAGCAGTATCGCTTTCTGTTTGGATTGCTGGGAGCGTTGTTCGGGCTCATCCTCACGCCATATTTCACCACCCGCCCAGCGCGGGCGATGCGCAACGCGCTGGCAAAAGCCACTACTCATGCTCTGGTGGCCTCTTTATTTGGGTTGGTGGCGGGTTTAATTGTGGCCGCCTTGCTGGCCTTCCCTCTTTCTCTGCTGCCCGATCCATTTGGCAGCGTGCTGCCTTTTGTGGGCGCAATCCTTTTTACCTACTTAGGCGTGGTTATTTTTAAGCTGCGACAACAGGATTTTCTCAATTTGCTCTCCAACCTGCGTAGCGGTTCAGGAGTCACGGCGAAAGATGGGGCATCAGGCGCGGGCTGGGCGGAAAGCCGCACCATCTTACTGGATACCAGCGTGCTCATCGATGGTCGCATCGCGGACATCTCGCGCACGGGGTTTCTGCCAGGCTCGCTGCTTATCCCGCGCTTTGTGCTCAACGAATTGCAATACATCGCGGATTCTCCTGATAATATGCGCCGTCAACGCGGCCGCCGCGGTATGGAGGTGCTTTCCGCGCTGCAAAAAGAACCCGCCATCCCTGTGCGTATCAGCGATATCGATGTGGAAGGAATGCGCGAGGTGGATGATAAACTGGTGGTGCTGGCGCGGCAAATGCGCTGCCCGATCCTTACCAACGACTACAACCTTAACCGTATCGCTGAATTGCAGGGGGTCACGGTGTTGAACATCAACGAACTGGCGAACGCGGTAAAATCAGTGCTCATCCCCGGTGAAATCATGACCGTACAGGTCATTCAAGAAGGGCGCGAGACCGGGCAGGGTGTGGCGTACATGGATGACGGCACCATGGTTGTGGTAGAAAATGGCCGTGAATACATGGATAAATCCATCCAGGTGACGGTCACCAAGGTATTACAGACGGCTGCCGGGCGGATGATCTTTGCCCGGCCCGATGAAGCAGCGAATTAGACCCCGAACAGGATTTCATATGAAAGTTTACAACACACTATCCCGCAAGGTTGAGGAATTCCAGACCCTCGAACCCGGCAAGGTGAAAATGTACGTCTGCGGCCCCACCGTGTATGCCAAGGCGCATATCGGGCATGCCATGTCTGCGCTGGTCTTCGACATCATTCGCCGTTATCTCGAATATCGAGGATATGAAGTACGCCACGTGATGAATTTCACCGACGTGGATGACAAGATCATCCTGCGCGCCCAAGAAAAGGGCGTGGACCCATTCAAACTGGGCGAGATGTACATTCATGAATTTGAAAAACACTTACAGGATTTCAACATTTTGCCGGCAACCGTGAACCCCCGCGCCACACGGGAAATGGAGCAGATCATCACCATGATCCAGGGATTGGTGGAGAAGGGGTTTGCCTATGACAAAGACGGCGATGTGTATTTCAGGGTCACCAGCGACAGCCAGTATGGCAAACTCTCCGGTCGGCGCATTGATGACATGCAGTCAGGTTACCGTATAGAGGTGGATGAACGCAAAGAGCACCCCATGGACTTTGCGTTGTGGAAGGCAGCCAAACCCGGAGAGCCCGCCTGGGACAGCCCCTGGGGCAAAGGTCGCCCCGGATGGCATATCGAGTGTTCTGCCATGAACCTCAATCACCTTGGCGAACAAATTGATATTCACGGCGGGGGCAATGATTTGGTCTTCCCGCATCATGAGAATGAAATCGCCCAGAGCGAGAGCTATACCGGTAAAACGTTCGCCCGCTACTGGATTCACAATGGTATGCTGCAACTGAGCGGTGAGAAGATGTCTAAATCGGTTGGCAACCTGGTAACCATTGAGGAATTCCTTGAGAATCACCCGGCAGACGCGCTGCGCATGCTGGTGCTGAATTCCGGCTACCGCAATCCATTGTCTTTCTCTGATGAGATACTCGCGCAGGCAGAGAAAGCCATTGAACGGCTCCGTTCTGGTCTCAAACCCGCGCCTGCGGCAGCGACCGGGGCTGCTCAATCAGTAGTGGACGCCCTGGCGCGCCAGGTGGAAACGGCAGAAAGCGGCTTTGTGCAATCCATGGATGATGATTTCAATTCCGCTGGGGCGCTGGCGCAACTTTTTGACCTGGTGAGGGGCATCAATCAGGCGCGCGCGGATGGCGCCACTCACGCGCAGCTCAGCGCCGCTCAGCTCAAATTGCGCCAGCTTACCGCCGTGTTAGGGCTGAGCCTGGAAAAAGAGACCGAAACCCACCAGGAAGTCGATGGTTTTGTGAATTTACTCATTGAAATCCGCCGCGAATTGCGCGCGAACAAACTATGGGAACTCTCAGACAGCGTGCGCGACCGGCTGGCCGCGCTGGGGGTGGTGTTGGAGGACAGTAAGGAAGGCACCTCCTGGCATTGGAAATGACCGGCAGATGAAAGAATGGATTACGGGGCGCAACCCGGTTATGGAAGTGATGCAGGCGAAACGCCGTCAGGTGTTTCGCCTGTTGCTGGCTTCTGGGGTGGAAGAAAAAGGGCGCATTGCTGAAATACTGCGCGCAGCCGCTTCAATAAAAGCTCCAGTCGAACGCGTCGCGCGGGAACGGCTGGAGCGGCTTGGCGAAAACCCGCAGGGGGTTGCCGTTGAGGTTGGCGTTTACCCTTATGTTGAGTTATATGACATTTATGACCTGGCGAAAGAAAGAAACGAAGCACTGTTCGTGCTGGTGCTGGATGTCATTCAGAACCCTCAGAATTTAGGCACATTGTTGCGCACCGCTGAAGCAGTGGGAGTGCACGGAGTTATCATCCCGCAGCACCGTGCCGCAGAGGTAACGCCGGCAGTGGTTTCCGCTTCGGCTGGCGCTTCAGAGCACTTGCTCATCACGCGGAGCAATATCGCCCGCAGCCTCGAGCAGCTCAAAGAAGCCGGCGCCTGGGTGGTTGGCCTGGCGGAAGGGGAGGACGCACCAGCCGAAGTACCCCTGGGCGGGCCCATTGCGCTAGTGGTGGGGAATGAAGGAGAGGGCATGCGCGCGTTGGTCAGGCAACAGTGTGACTATATCCTCAGCCTGCCAATGCGTGGACGCATCCAATCGCTTAACGCCGCTGTTGCTGGCTCGATCGTGCTCTACCAGGTGTTGCTTGCGCGCCAGAAAACCTCACGCTGACCGTGTTGTTCTGCTTGCGGGTGTTCGTTCATCTCCTGCTGGTGTTATAGGACAACCGCGCAAGTACCTGGGAAGCCGCCAGGGCGGCCGTGTTGGCGGGTTGGTTTCTGACCGTCTTTGATATTCCTGGCAAGAAGCGGTGGGCGATGTATGGTTTCGCCAAGCAGTTCCAACGTCCTCTCTGTTGGGGTTTTGCAGCGGGCATCCTTACTGGTCACGGCTGTATTAAATAAACGAGGACAGCGCCATCCAGCTGCTCCCGTTCCTGAAAGATGTGCAAGTACTTTTTTAAAGCCAGAGCACCCAGACCACCCACAAGCCAATCATCAGGACGCCGATTCCCAAACGGGCGATGGTTGCGAAACCGCACCCTCTGATGATCGCCCCGGCTGATTTTGCGCCTTCCTTAAGATCTCGTTTACGTACCCATTCTACAACCAGTATGCTCAGCGCGGCAAAAAGCAGCCCGCCAAAGGGTGGCAAAATAAAGGTGCCGGCGATCCCAGCGGCGAGCGCTACCACCACCGATATCCAACTGGCGCCGGTCTTCTTGGCTTCAGCGCCCATGAATAAGTTGTCAATGAGGTTGCCCCCTATCATCAGCAGCGTGATGACCGCAAACAAAATGCCGGTGGCAGGTGAAAAACCGCTGACGATGCCGTAGGCAAGGATGGCCAGCCAGATGATAGTGAGCCCAGGGATGATATAGAGCATCAGACCGAACAGACCAACGCCCATGACCACCGCGAGCACGGGCACAAACCAGTTGGAATTCGCAATGGCATCCATTTTTAAGAAATCACTTTCAACCCGCCCATCCAGGGCAGCAGCACTTCAGGCACTTTAATTTTTCCATCAGCCTGTTGGTTATTTTCGAGCACCGCGATGAGGGTCCGCGGCAAGCCCAGTCCTGACCCATTAAGGGTGTGCACCAGGCGGTTACGCCCTCCTTCAGCAGGTTTGTACTTGATGTTGGCGCGGCGCGCCTGAAAATCGCCGACATTGGAAACAGAAGATACTTCCAGCCACTCGTTGCAACCGGCAGCCCACACTTCAAGGTCGTAAGTGACCACAGAATTAAAGCCCAGGTCGCCGGTGCATAATTGTTTAACCCGGTACGGCAACCCCAGCAACGCGCAGGTTTCTTCGGCGTCGGCGAGCATTTTCTGCAGCTCGTGCATTGATTCTTCAGGAGTGCTATAAATGTACATCTCTACTTTATCAAACTGGTGCCCGCGTTTGATGCCGCGCACATCCCGCCCGGCGCTCATCTTCTCGCGCCTGAAGCATGGCGTGTAAGCGGTAAAGCGCAGCGGCAGGCTGGCCTCCTCCAGCACCTCATCGCGGTACATACCGGTGAGGGGCACCTCCGCGGTTGGCACCATCCACAGGTCTTCTTCGATGTCGTGATACAGGTTGTCTACGAACTTGGGCAGCTGCCCGGCGGCGTAGAGGGTCTCAGCTTTGACCATGAAAGGTGTATAGCGTTCCACGTAGCCCTGGCGGGCGTGCAGATCAAGCATCCATGAGATGAGCGCGCGCTGCAGGCGTGCAGCCTCTCCGTTGAGCACATAGAATCGCGACCCGGTCAGCTTTACCCCGCGGTCAAAGTCGATCAACCCCATCTTCGGCCCCAACTCCCAGTGAGGCAGGGGGGTAAAGTCAAACTTGGGCAGCGCACCGTGGGTACGCAGTACGATGTTCTCGCTCTCGTCTTTTCCAATAGGGGTGGAAGGGTCAGGAAGGTTGGGTATGGTTGCCAGCAGCGCTTGCAGTCCTTCATCCACCTGCCTGGTGGTCTCATCAAGTTGCGCGATTTCCTCGCCCACCGAACGCATGGCGTCGATCTTCTCCTGCCTTTCAGCGGGGTCTTTGGTCTGACTGATTTCCTTGGAGACCGTGTTGCGCAGGGCTTTGAGGTTTTCCACTTTAACCAGCAGTCCGCGCCTTTCAGCGTCCATGGTTAATAACTTGTCGACCACGCTGCTGTCCATCTGCCGGTCGGTGAGCGCTTTGCGCAGCTCCTCAGGATGTTCCCGTATGAAATTGATGTCTAACATGCTGCACCTCATTTTTAAAGAATAATGCCCTCATCTGTCGCGCAGGACGAGGGGCGCCTCGTGGTGCCACCTGCTTTCGCTCCCGTAGGGGAACCTCATTGTGGTATTAACGGTGCCTCCGGTCTCTTTACGGCGAGAATGCCCCTGCAGAGACAACCTGCCCAAGAAGGGCGATCGGGTTGGAATCCGCCTGGGCGTTCCTGCCGCTTTGCAGCGGTCAGCGGCTCTCTGGAAGGATATCCCAGGCAGTAGTACCCGAGCTGGTCTTGTAAAGTGATTATACCTTGCGCTTAATGCCTGTCAAGAACAACGCGCGCAAGGGGATGACAGCCGCGGTCAATCGTCAGTTAAACAGGATGATGGAAAAGGACAAATTGCGATAAAATCAATTGATCATGGACGAACAGGCTTTGGTCGCAGACGCGCTGCAAGGAAATGTAGACGCTTTCAACCGTCTGGTGCTGGCATACCAGGACATGGCTTTTAACCTTGCTTTCCGCATGCTGAACGATGATGACCTGGCGGCCGACGCGGTGCAAAACGCTTTTCTTTCTGCTTACCGCAACCTGCGCGCTTACCGCGGAGGTTCGTTCAAAGCCTGGGTGATGCGCATGGTTACCAATGGTTGTTACGACGAACTGCGCCGCCAGAAACGCCGACCCACGATTCCGCTTGAACCGCAGAACCCAGAAGATGGCGAGGAAATTGAATCTGCCGATTGGCTGGCTTCTGATGACCCCCAACCCGAACAGGCTTTTGACCAGGCGGAGCTTGAACACGCCCTGCAGCACTGCCTGGAAAACCTGCCGCCTGACTTTCGCGCGGTGGTCGTTTTGACTGATGTGCAGGGGATGGATTATGAAGAAGTCTCACGGGCGGTGCGCACGCCGCTTGGAACGGTGAAAAGCCGGCTGGCGCGCGCCAGGCAGAGACTGCGTGATTGCCTGCGGCAATTTCAGGAACTTCTGCCTGCTCAATTTCGTCTTACCGGTGGAGAACGCCGATGACTGAGAGATTGACCAGCAGAGACTGGATACTGATTTCAGCCTACCTTGACGGGCGCCTTTCACCCGCAGCCTTAACCCGCATAGAAAAGCGCATTCAGGAGGACGCTCATTTTAAGCGATCTCTCGAAGAAATCGCGCGATTGAAGCAATTACTGGCTGCGCTGCCCAAAAAACGCGCGCCGCGAAATTTCACCCTTGCGCCTGAAAAAGCGCAAAAACCGCTGCGCGGATTGTGGCTTCAACCAGCGTTGAGTTTTGTGTCTGTCACCGCGTCAATTCTCCTGGTGCTGGTCTTTTCCTTTAATTACTTAGGTATGGGCTTGCCCCGCCAGGCGGCCGTCCCGCGGGCGGAAATCGCCGCCATGGAAGGGGTTGCTGAGGCTCATGCGCCAATGATCATCAATTGGATCCCGTCAGGCGGACAGGGCGGAGGAGCAGCAGAAGCCAAGAGCCCCTATACAGGGATCGATGGTATCGGAGGGCCGGGTTTTCCTGTTGCTGAACCGGGTATAGGCGGCGGACCAGTTGAACCAGCTGTTCCTGAATTACCTCCCGGCGTTGACCCACAGCCCGTGATGAACGAGGAGCCTGAGCTGCCTGCTTATGATGAACCCGCGCCCGCCGCACTGGAGGGCGAACCGGTTTCAGACGCTGACCTTTCTAACCTGATACTTGGTCTCGCGGAAGACGACACAGCCGGTCAGGTGATCGAAAGCGCGCCGCAGCGTAAAGCGCCGGCGCCGCAACCTCGCCGCGGGCTTTCCGCGCCCAGCCTGGTTATGTTGATCGCGGGCATTACCGCTCTCCTGTCAGGCGCAGGAGCGCTCTTCCTCCGTAAAAAATTTCATGCATAGCCATTCGCACGAACATTTCAAATTCTGTCCGCAGTGCGCCACACCGCTGCGCATGATGATGCAGCTCGGAGAGCGCCGACCTTCCTGCCCCGCGTGCGGTTGGGTGCACTACGAGGATCCCAAAGTCGCGGCGGGCGTGCTGCTGCTGCGCGGGCGGGAAGTGCTCCTCGTGCGGCGCGTTATGGAGCCTTACCTGGGTACCTGGAGCATTCCGGCAGGGTTTGTCAACGCTTTTGAAGACCCCGCGGCGGCTGCCTTACGCGAGTGCCGGGAAGAAACCGGGTTGACTGTTGAGATCGAAGGGTTGTTCGACCTGTTGACCGGGAGAGAACACAGCCGCGGCGCGGATATTTTCATCGTTTACCGCGCGCACTTTCTCAGCGGCTCTCTCGCCGCCGCTGATGACGCTGATCAGGTTGGCTGGTTCCCTCTGTTTGACCTGCCCCCTTTGGCTTTTGAAACCACCCGGCGAGTCCTGGAAAAAGCCCGCCACCTCCAGCTCTGAGTTACCTCCTGCTGGCGAGAACAGGCGCGTTCCCAACTCTTGCTCATTCGAATAATCACCAGTTGGCTTGACCTTTCGGAGGAGGAGGTGATGGTTCGCGCGCAGCACATCTATCTTCGCTACTGATGGGCGCGCAACAGGTTTTTATCCATCGGGATTACCCGTCGAACAAGGGACTGGGCTGAATGCTAAGATGGTATGAAACCTGCATCCGTTTGATGAGAATGGAAATAACGAATGGCCAAAAGCACGAAAACGCGAAAATCTTACGCTCATCCGCCTAAGTCCTCAAGGTCTTCCTCCAGAAGAGGGCAGTATTCGCGTTCGACCCTGACCCTGGACCAGCGCCTGAACTTCATCGGCGGGGTGACCGTTTTGACCGGGGTACTTTCGATCGTCGCCTTATTTTCCAATGCCAATGGTCCGCTCAGTGGGTGGATCGCGCAAACCACCACCCGCCTCGCTGGCTGGGGTGGCGTGATCATCCCGCTGGCATTGATCATTGGCGGCACGGTCCTGCTGCTGCGCCATTATGAGAATCTCCCACGGGTTTCTTACTGGCGCCTGGCGGGCATCATTTTGCTTTACCTTAATATCTTGGGCTGGTTTCATTTCATAGCCGGCGGGGGTTTTTCGACCGCGAAAGACGGGCGGGGTGGCGGGTACATCGGCGCTTTCTTTGACCGCGTTTTAGCCAATTCTTTGGGCCCGGCTGGAGAGGGGGTTTTTCTCTTCGCCTGGTTACTGGTGGCCATTTTGTTCATCCTCAACCTCCCGTTGGTTGAAATCGCCGCCCGTGTGAACACGCTGCTGGTCAGATTTAAGAAACCGAAAGAAGAGAACCCGCGCCAACCCATGTTCCACTTCACCAGCGCCAGGCCTTACCGGGTAAAAAATGAATCACGAACAGACCTGCCGGATGGTTATAAACCGCTCGTGGTGGAGGAAGAAAGCCCGGCAACGGTGACGGTGATCGGGAGCCCCTCAGCGGCGGAGCCAAAAACAACCGGGGTCAGAGAAAAGCCTGCCCGGGTTGCGCCTGAGCCCTCTGAAAGCCTTCCCGTCACCCGCACACGGGTGACCACGCCCGTGGCACCCTGGCCAATTCCAGCGGTGAGCGATATCCTTGACCTGGCGACCCCAGCGGTTGTGCAATCTCACTACGACCAAGGCCGCGCCCGAATTATTGAAGAAACGCTGGCTTCATTTGACGCCCCCGGGCGCATTGTTGAAATTCAGCGCGGGCCCGCGGTTACCCAGTATGGCGTGGAACCTGAGTTCATTGAAAGCCGCGGCGGGCGCACGCGCGTGCGCGTGTCCAAGATCGCCGGGCTGGCGAATGACCTGGCGCTGGCTCTCTCCGCCCCGAGCATTCGCATACAGGCGCCGGTGCCGGGTAAAGCCTATATCGGCATTGAGGTGCCCAACTCGGAGCTTTCACTGGTTTCGCTGCGCGAGTTGATTGAGACGGACGCTTATAAGAAAATCAGGTCCAGCCTGCGGTTTGCTTTCGGCAAGGATGTGGCGGGCAAACCCATTTGCGCCGACCTGACGTCTATGCCCCACCTGCTGATCGCCGGCACCACCAATTCAGGCAAATCCGTGCTGGTCAATGCCATTCTCACCAGCCTGTTGCTCAATAACAGCCCGCTCGACCTGCGCCTGGTGCTGGTGGACCCCAAGCGGGTGGAGCTGACCGGGTATAACGGCATTCCGCACCTGCTCGCCCCGGTGGTGGTAGACGCGGAACGCGTTGCTGGCGCGCTGCAATGGGTGCTGGGCGAAATGGATTCGCGCTACAGGCGCTTTGCTGAAGAGGGCGTGCGTAATATCATGGATCACAACCGCAAAGAGGCTGAGCGCCTGCCGTATATTGTGGTGGTGATCGATGAGCTGGCTGACCTGATGCTGCTGGCGAAAGATGAAACTGAACGCAGCATTACCCGCCTGGCGCAACTGGCGCGGGCCACAGGCATTCACCTGATCATCTCCACCCAGCGCCCATCGGTGGATGTGATCACCGGGGTGATCAAGGCGAACTTGCCGGCGCGCGTAGCCTTCATGGTCGCCTCCAACCTGGACAGCCGCGTAATCATCGATAAGCCCGGCGCGGAAACGCTGCTCGGACGCGGCGATATGCTCTACCAGGCGCCAGACGCCCCCGCGCCCGTGAGGTTGCAGGGTGTGTACGTTTCAGACCAGGAGATTCAACGCCTGGTTAATGCGTGGCGTCTCATCGTGGCCAATCGCCGCGCTGAAGGCGGGGAGGAACTCTTTACCGCCACCTTTGAGTACCAGCCCCAGCACGTGCCGTTTAAACAGCCCTCATTTTTTGGGGATGGCGCCCAGGAGGATGACCCGGTTTTAAAGAACGCCATCAAAATCGTGCGCAAAGAAGGCAAAGCCTCCACCTCTTTTCTGCAGCGCCGTTTAGGCATTGGCTATACTCGCGCGGCACGCCTGATCGATACTCTGGAAGAGCAGAAGATCATCGGGCCGCGGCAAATGGGATCGCAGGTTCGCGAAGTGTTGGATTTTGGCGCGGACAATGAAGAGCCCCCCGCTGAAACGCAATCGGATTGACCCAGAAAGACAGCCGCTCATTTTCCGTTCTCCCCAGAGAATAAAAATAGACAGGTTCATTTGGCCGGTTTTTCTGTATAATATTTTTTGTACACTTCCTGTGAGCCAGCAATACACGCGACCGCGCCAGCCATGGAAAGGACGGGTGGATAATCACATAACCGGTCGTGACAAACGAGGAGAGGATACCCGATGCGCAAGCGCAATTCTTTTTTTCTTTTAATTGCCGTTTTATTGCTGGGGTTCTTGGCATCTTGCCGCTCCGCCAGGCTACCGTTGCCCGCCTTTTTATCAGCGGATACGCCCACGCCAACCGCGACCATGACCTTCACCCCCACGTACACCCCCCTGCCCACGAAAACCTTCACCCCCACGCCCACGCCGCCAGTGAACTTGATCCCCTGCGCCAATTCTGATGCCTGTTCAGAGGGCGTATACATCCGTGAATACCTGGAGACGGTCGGCCTATTGGACGAAGCAGACGAGGGAGAGCGACCGTTTGAAGTGGAGGTGCCTTACAACCTTCCTCTCCGCTTCGGCCTTAGCTGGATCGCCATCGATGATGAGACGCTGGCGGATAACATGAAGAAGATGACCTTTTTCTTTGAGATTGATGGACAGCCTTACCTGGACAAGAACGATCTGATCTACGAATACTACCCTGATGTGGAAGACCCTTCCATAGTCTACTCTTCAGTCTTTATTGATTATTTGTTGACTGGCTGGAGGATCGGTGAACCTCATATGGTCAGCATTGGCTTCCGTTTTGATCAATCGCTTTCAGACGGCTGGAATACGTATTACCTCGGTGATACAATCGGGTACAGTTACCGCATCCTGCCTGTGGAGCTGCCCACCGCCACGCCTACCCCTTCCCCTACTAGCACACCCCAGCCGCGACCCACCGCCGTGCCGCCCACCCCAACGGTGGCGTGCGAGTTGGGCACCACGATTGAAATCAAAAATGACACCGGCGGACAGGTAACCATGTACTTCACCGGTCCGGTCAAGTACACCTTTTACATCGCGCCCGGCTCGCGCACGCTGCAGCTCTGCACTGGCCAATACAGCTACACGGCTTACGGCTGCGGCGGATCTTCGACGAGCGGCAGCGCGGGCGATGGGGATGAAATCGAGTTCTGGTGTGAGTGACCCGATCGCGCTTTTTGTGCTGTCCGTTGGTGCGAGCGAGACCGCGCTCAGGGGTTGGTGCTGCGATTCCTGTGCCGAACGGCGCGAACGATGAGCAGCACCGCCAGCACGATAAAGAACCCAGCCAGGAAGAATGAGCACATCAGCACCGCCAGCGCCTGCAGCGTGCGCTCTTGTACCTGCTGACCAGAGCTATCCACGCAGTAGGCGCGAAACTGGGTGCTCGCTTCCTCCTCCCAATCTCCCTCCTCCTCCCACTCCTCGAATTGCATCTCGCTGCCGGGCGGGCAAACCACGCCGGTGGTGAGGGCGAAGAGCGGGCGCGTGAAAATCACCGCCAGCACTCCCGCGGGTGCGCAGAAAGCCACCATGGCGATGAACGCCGATATGATCACCAGTTTCAGCAGGCTGCTGCGCGGCGCCTGCACATTCGGCGGTTGCAAAGGATGATTGTTCATACTTTTCATTATGACACAAAAAGGCGTTTTTTTAACCCTTTGATTGGCGCATCGTCCCGGCGGGGATTATGGCTCAGGTTTCCCTTTACTTATCATAGACAACCCAAAGAAGAATAACAATGACAGCCGAAGAGAAAGCAACAAGGGACAAACAACAGAGAGTCTCGTCAATGACTCTCTGTTGTTGAAAGAAGATTGATTGATCTACAAGCCCGCCGCGCTTCTCAATAACCCGGCTTTGTCTGTCCTCTCCCAGGTGAACTCGGGCAGCTCGCGACCGAAGTGCCCGTAATTGGAGGTCTTGCGGTAGATGGGACGGCGCAGGTCGAGGTCGCGGATGATGGCGCCGGGGCGCAGGTCGAAGTGCTCGCTCACCAGCGCGGCGATCTTCTCATCGGGGATGACGCCGGTGCCGAAGGTCTCAACATTAATCGAGAGCGGGCGCGCCACGCCAATGGCGTAAGCCAACTGGATCTCGCAGCGCGCGGCGAGCCCGGCGGCGACGATGTTCTTGGCTGCCCAGCGCGCGGCATAAGCGGCGGAGCGGTCCACCTTGGTGGGGTCTTTACCGCTGAAAGCGCCGCCACCATGGCGGCCCATGCCGCCGTAGGAATCCACGATGATCTTGCGCCCGGTAACGCCGGCGTCTCCCATGGGTCCGCCGATGACGAAGCGCCCGGTGGGGTTGACGTAGATCTTGGGCGTGCCGTCCAGCAGTTCCGCGGGAATGGCGGGGTTGATGACGTGCTCGATGACGCCTTCGGTGATATCCGCGTGCGAAACATCAGCGGTGTGCTGGGTGGAAACGACCACGGTATCCACGCGCACGGGCTTGCCGTAAGCGTACTCCACGGTCACCTGCGACTTGCCGTCAGGGCGCAGCCAGGGCAGGAGGCCGGCTTTGCGCACCTCCGCCAGGCGCTGGGTAAGGCGGTGCGCCAGGTAGATGGGCATGGGCATGAGGGTGGGGGTTTCATCGCAGGCGTAACCGAACATCATCCCCTGGTCGCCGGCGCCGATATGCTCCAGCTCGGTTTCTTTGTCCTCGCCGCCTTTGGCTTCGTATGATTTATTCACGCCGAGGGCGATATCCTGGCTCTGCGAAGAAATGGCAGAGAGCACGCCGCAGGTATTACCGTCAAAACCTTTATCAGAAGAATCGTAGCCGATGCTGTTGACCACCTGGCGCACCAGGTCGTTGAAGTTGACGAAAGCGTTAGTGGTGATCTCGCCGAGGATCATCACGTAGCCGGTCTTGACGGCGGTCTCGCAGGCCACGCGCGAGCGCGGGTCTTGCTCGAGGCATGCGTCGAGCACGGCGTCTGAGACCTGGTCACAGAGTTTATCGGGGTGCCCTTCCGTGACCGACTCGGAGGTGAATTTAAAACTGGGGTTTTGCATGAAAGAACTGCCTGACATGGGTTTTTCTCCTTATAAAAATAAGATGTTGCCCCAGACCGGTGAACTCGAGGGGCAACATGAGCGTTTGGCTGCCCTCTATCTTCCAGATTGTTTCCCTGCCGGAATTGGCACCATGTCGCGAGTTACGCTCCTGGTTGCCGAGGCTTCATCGGGCCGGTCCCTCCGCCTCTCTGGATAGAAGTGCCGTTTTTAGGGGCTATTCAATTAAGGTCAGTTTATCACGGGGATAGGCGGGTGTCAAATGACAAAAGACATATTCTTGCGTATCAGGATAAGGCGCGGTACGCCCGCTGGGGGGGTTATCCCGGCGTCGCGCTGGGTTCTTCCGTGGGCTCAGGAGGCTCCTCCGTCGGCTCAGGGGACTCCGCTGTGGGCTGGCTGGGGGGCGGCGTGTTCACCTGGGTGGTGCTGGTGGGTAGGGTGGTGGGCGGCGGCGTCTGCGGGGTTTCAGTGGGGGTGGAGGGCAGAGGGGTAAGCGTGACCGTGGGGTGAGGAGTGGGCGCGGGCGTGAGCACGGGCAGGGTGTGGGTATCCCCAAGGACGTTGACAAAAGCAGCCGGCACCCAGCAATCGGGCGCGCGCTTTTTGGGCAAACGCACATAAAAGAAAGCGTCATCAGGGCTGCGGGCGAGCGCCTGCAGCACATCACCGGTGCGCAGGATGAGGTAACTCTCAAATGAGCTATCGGGCCCAGAGCGGCAGTTCACACCCAGTTCAACTTCGTTGACCGTGAGCTGGACAATTTGCGAGATGGGCAAGGCGGTGGGGATTTCAAGATGGCTGAGCAAAGAGGTGGCGGTGGGGCTGGGCTGCTCAGGGCGCGGCGAAGGCGTGCGCGTGGGGAAGTCGTAGGGCTGATAGGGTGTTTGCGTATCTTCGGGCACATACGCCTGGATGATGTGAGAGATGCGTGCCGGTGCGCCGAGGAGGAAGAACCCGGCCAGCAGCCCAGCACCGAAGACCGCCAGCGCGGACTTGATGAAAATGGCGCGGAAAACCGCCGGGTTTTGTACCCAGCGGAGGCTGGCGGGCAGGCGCGCGGGGGCGGCTTGATGAAGGATGGGGCAATCGCGATAGCGCTGCGAGAGGCAGTACTCCTGTTGCTGCTGGCGTGAAGGCACGCAGACCGATTGGCAATGCAGGCAGTGGTTGACCTCTGAAGGGAAGGCGGTGGTGGTTGTGGTGTCATCGAGCATGCCCAGGTGCGGGCAGGTGTAAAGGTCGTGCGTGGTTTTCGCGGAAGAACTGCTGGAGCGGCTCATACCCTGACCGGCGGCGATTCCCGGTTTTCCCCTCTCTGGCGCACTGGCGAAACGCGCGCCCAGGATAAATTAAAACGTGTCCAATTTAAGGATGTGAATATTGACTTCGCTGTTAATAAGATACCATAAATCGTAGTGCGTGTATATCAGGCTAACCTTAAAAAAAGCGAGGAGCGATGTGATCTTTCAGCGTTTGGCAGCCGCGCCTGCGCGGACGCGGTTTGCTCAGGCTTCTTTGCGGATGGTGTAAGAATCAAAATCGCGGGCGACGCTGGTGTTTTCGAATACCGCCTGGGCCTCAGCGAGGATATCTTTATCGCGGTAGCGGCGGCTGAGATGAGTGAGAATGAGCTTGCCAGCGCCAATGCTCGCGGCGAACTCGCCCGCCTGACGGGCGGTGAGGTGGGCGTACTGGCGCGCCATGCTGGCTTCTTCTTCCAGATAGGTGGCTTCCATTACCAGCCCGTCAACGCTGCGCAGCAGCTCGGTGAGCGAAGCGGTTTCGCCGAGGTCGCCGAGGGCGGCCAGGCGGGCGCCGGGTTTAAAGGGGCCGGTGACCATGCTGGGGGTGACAACCCGCCCGTCGGGCAGGATGACGCTTTCTCCTTTGACCAGTTTGCCGCGCAGCGGCCCGGCGGGCACGCCCAGCGCGTCGGCGGCTTCCGCCAGGAAGGGCTGGCGTCCCTTCTCCTCGAAGAGATAGCCGTAGTTATCCGGTCCGCGGTGGTTCACAGCGAAGGCGCTGATGGTGAAAGAAGGAGCTTCAAAGATCACGCCCGGGGTGACCGGGATCAGCTCCACAGGCATTGGAGCCCTGGCGCCGCGCAGCACCACGCCGTGCACCAGGTCGCTGATGCGTTCGAGCGCGTTAGCGCCGCCGTAGATTTCCAGGCGGTCAATGGTTTCCCAACGCATGAAGGTGGAGAGCAATCCGCCAAGCCCGAGGATGTGGTCGAGGTGACCGTGGGTGATGAGGATGCGGTTGAGACGCTTGAAGCCGATGCCCGCCTGCAGGATCTGCCGCTGGGTGCCCTCTCCGCAATCGATTAAAAAGCGGTATTCGTCGTGCTGCACCAGGTAGGCGGGAAGCCCGCGCCGGGGGGAGGGAGCAGAGGCGGAAGTACCGAGGAAGATGATCTCAAACAATGGCGCGGTCCTTTCAACAGGTGGTTTTATTTTACCCTAAGTTAAGCGGCGGTCGGGAATGGCACGAAGCTTGCAAGGATGAGGGCACGGAGAAGGATTCGCCGCCGGGTGTCTGAACGGCTGTTCAGCCCGCGCGCAAAACGAAGCGAGGTGAATATGGAATTCTTAAGCGTGAGCATCCACAAACCCGAAGCGCTCAATTTCATTCTCGGGCAATCTCATTTTATTAAAACCGTGGAAGACATCCACGAGGCGCTGGTGACGGCGGTGCCGGGCATTCAGTTTGGGCTGGCGTTTTGCGAAGCCTCCGGCGCCTGCCTGATCCGCTCATCCGGCACCAATGAAGCGCTGACGCAGCTGGCGCGCGAAAACGCTATGAACATCGGCGCGGGGCACTGCTTCATTTTGATGTTGGGTGAAGGTTATTTTCCCATCAATGTGTTGAACCTGGTCAAGAACATTCCTGAGGTGTGCGCGATTTTCTGCGCGACCGCCAATCCCACTGAGGTGGTGATTTACGATAACGGGTATGGGCGCGGCATCATGGGCATTGTGGAAGGCGAAAAGCCCAAGGGGTTTGAGAGCCCGGAAGACGTGCGCTGGCGTGTGGACTTTTTACGCCGAATAGGATACAAGGCCGGGTAACGCGCAGGAGCCGCCTGGAACACAAGGAGCCAAAGATGAAAAAATTAATTCCTGTACTGATCATTCTCAGCCTGGTGCTGACCGCCTGTGGCAACTTACCGCTGGGACGAACGGAAGAGGACATGAGCGATAGCGAGATGGCCACGCGTGTGGCGGAACTGCTTTCAACCATGACCACCCCCACTACCGAGATGGTCTTTCCGCCCACGCCCACGCCGCAGGCCGCCACCGAGGCTCCGCCTGAGCCCAGCGCGGCACCCGCCACGCAGGAGCCGGCAGCGCTGCCGGCGACCGAGACCCCCGTGGTGGTGGAGGAAACCCTGCTCCCCGAGGAAGCCGGCACGCCCACAACCGAGGTGACACCAGCGCTGCCGGAAACCGACCCGGCGCGCAAACTGGGCAACCCCACCCACAGCGACCCGCTGGACAGCTATGAGAAGTGGACCTGGCCGACAGGCAGCGATGATTACCTCAAGGTAAACTTTAAAGACGGCTTTCTGGAAATGACCGGGCTGACCACCATGGCGGGCTGGCGCCTGCCGATGCTGGCGCAGCAGACCAACAGCTACATTGAACTTACCGTCAACTCAGGCGCCTGCCAGGGAAAGGATTCGTACGGCATCATTTTCCGCGTGCCAGTGTTCAAAGAACCGACACAGGGCTACTTGTATGAGGTCACCTGCGATGGTTACCTGCGCCTGTGGGAATGGAATGGTAAAGCCAAACCCAAAGGCGAGGCTGACGTTCTGATCAACTGGAAAGAGTCGATGGATATTAAGACCGGCGCCAACCAGGTGAACCGCCTGGGAGTGATGGCGGTGGGCAAAAGCCTGCGCATCTATATGAATGGGATTCCGCAGGGCGAGGTGAGCGATTCGACCTACCCGGCGGGATTTGTCGGCGCTTTTGTGCGCTCGGTGACCACCCCCAAGTACACGGTGAAATTTGACGAAATGAAGGTCTGGGAAAACCCGGCGCAGTAACGGTGTACGGAAGGAAATGGAGCGCGGAGCCACCAGGGGCGGCTCCGCGTTTTGTGTTGCCTAGAGACTTTTTCGCTGCTGCGCGAAAACAGCATTCAGGCTAAAATCAGACGGTAAGGAGTGGACGAAATGAAAAGTTACCGCAAAGAGATCACGCTCAACATCCCCGCGCGGCGGGGGTTTGTGAACATCACGCCGCAGGTGCAGGCCTGCCTGCGCGAGAGCGGCATCAGCGAAGGGCTGGTGCTGGTGAACCCGATGCACATTACCGCTTCGGTGTTCATTAATGATGACGAGAGCGGTTTGCACCGTGATTACGACGCCTGGCTGGAACGATTGGCACCGCATGAACCGGTGAACCAGTACCGCCACAACGACACCGGCGAAGATAACGCCGACGCGCACATGAAACGTCAGCTGATGGGGCGCGAGGTGGTAGTGGCGGTAACCGGTGGGCGTCTGGACTTTGGCACCTGGGAGCAGATCTTTTACGGCGAGTTTGATGGGCGGCGGCCCAAGCGCGTGCTGGTGAAGATCATTGGTGAGTGAGATGAGCAACCGCGTTTATTTCGGCGAAAATCTCGAGGTGCTGCGCGCGCTGCCCGACGCATCGGTGGAGCTGATCTACATTGATCCCCCGTTCAACACCGGCAAGGTGCAGGCGCGCACGCGGCTGCGCACCACGCGCGCAGAGAATGGCGACCGGGTGGGCTTTCAGGGGCAGCGCTACCAGACGGTACGGCTGGGTTCGCTGGGCTACAATGACATTTTCGATGATTTTTTGGCTTTCATCGAACCGCGCCTGTTGGAGGCGCACCGTGTGCTCAGCGCCGCGGGCAGCCTGTATTTTCACATCGATTACCGCGAGGCACATTATTGCAAGGTGCTGTTGGATAGTATTTTTGGGCGCGCATGTTTTTTGAATGAGATCATCTGGGCATACGATTACGGCGCGCGCACGCGGCGTAAATGGCCTCCCAAGCACGATACAATTTTTTGGTACGTCAAAGACCCGCTGCGTTACACTTTCAATTATGACGCCATTGAACGCATTCCCTACATGGCGCCAGGCCTGGTTGGACCGGAAAAAGCCGCGCGCGGCAAAATCCCCACAGATACCTGGTGGCATACCATCGTGCCCACCAACAGTGGTGAACGCACCGGTTACCCCACGCAAAAACCGCTGGGCATTCTGCGGCGCATTGTGGCTGCCTCATCCAACCCCGGCGAGACGGTGCTGGATTTCTTTGCTGGCAGTGGCACCACCGGCGCCGCCTGCCTGGAACTGGGGCGCAGGTTCGTCCTGGTCGATAACAATCCGCAGGCGCTGGCGGTGATGACTGAACGCTTTAAAGGCGTAACGGATATCGAATGGATCATCGACACGCCTGAAGCCATGGACCGATGAAAGAATATCTTCTGGCGCGCCCGCAGCCCGGTTAGCACGAACCGGCAGCGGTGTTTTCGCCCACGCGGCATGTAAACACGGGCACGCCTACCTGTGAGCCGCGCAGCCTGCGCGACCCCGAGCTGGCGGTGGAGACGGCCGGGTTTATGTGGGTCTCAAGCAGGTTGAAACGAAGACTACCTGAAGGTTGGGTTGAGGGCGCGCACCTGTTCCGCGGCGTGGTAAGAAGAGCGCACCAGCGGGCCGCTTTCTACCCAGCCGAAGCCGAGAGATAACCCGTATTCCTTAAGATCAGCGAATTCTTCCAGTGTGTAATAACGTTCGATGGGCAGGTGGTGCCGGCTGGGTTGCAGGTACTGCCCGAGGGTCAGAATATCCACTCCCCAGTCGCGCAGGTCGCGCATGACGGCTTTCAATTCCGACATGGTTTCGCCCAATCCGACCATCAAACCGGATTTGGTCAGCACATCCGGGGCGAGCAGTTTGGCGTGGCGCAAAACGGCTTCTGACCACTCGTAGTGGTCCTGCGGCTGCACTTTCTTGAACAAAGAGGGTACGGTTTCCACGTTGTGGTTGAGAATCTCAGGGCGGGCGTCCATGACCATTTTTAACGCCGGGAGGCTGGCTTTGAAATCAGGGATGAGCACTTCGACTGAACAGCCTGGCACCAGCTCGTGGATACGACGAATGACCGCGGCAAAGATGGGGGCACCGCCGTCTTCGCGCTCATCCCGGTTGACCGAGGTGATGACGGCGTGCTTGAGGTTCATCGCTTTTACCGCCTGCGCCACGCGTTCGGGTTCTTCCCAATCCAGCGGGGCGGGGCGCCCGTGCTTGACATCGCAGAAGCGGCAGGAACGCGTGCAAATTTCTCCCAGCATGAGAAAAGTGGCGGTACCGCTGCCCCAGCATTCTCCCATGTTCGGGCATCCGGCTTCTTCGCAAACGGTATGCAGAGAGGTTCGACGCATCAGCGCCTGCAATTGAGCGTAGGTCTCGCCTGTCGGGGCTTTCACTTTAATCCAATCCGGGCGGCGGCGCGGCCTGGGGTCTGAAGGAGCGGGCTGGATACGGTCACGGGTGGGTGTGTTGGCCATGGTGGTCTCCAGAACGAATTATACCTCGCATGAAGTGTGGTGCTGATGATAAAATGCATTATAAGCGGTACGGCCGGAGGAACGGGGTTTGCGTGATATACTGCCCCTATCAGTGAATCAAGCATGTTGATCTTAGTTGCCACACCCATCGGTAACCTGGGAGATATCTCGCAACGCGCGTTGGCGGCGCTTGAAAACGCGGACGTGGTGGTGAGTGAAGATACCCGTAAGACTGGTTTCCTCTTAAACCATTTCGGCATTCAGAAACCTCAAATCTCTTTCAGAGAAGATAATGAGCAGCGCGCGCTGCCAAAGGTGATGGAGTTCCTGGAATTGGGGAAAACCGTGGCCCTGGTCACCGACGCCGGCACGCCCTCTATTTCTGACCCCGGATTCATCCTGGTGCGCAGCGCGATTGAAAAAGCAATCGAGGTCTCGGCGGTGCCTGGTCCAACCGCGCTTATTATGGCGTTGGTGCTGTCCGGTCTGCCGGTGCACAGCTTCACTTTCAGGGGATTCCCGCCCCGCAAGAGCGCTGCCAGGCAGCGCTGGCTGGAAATTGACTGCGACTCTCCGCACACGCTGATCTTTTATGAAAGCCCCCACCGCCTGCTGGCATTCCTGCAAGACGCGCAGGCGGTGTACGGCAATCGCAGGTGCGCAGTGGCGAACGACCTGACCAAAAAATTCGAGACCGTCTACCGAGGAACCCTCAAAGAGGTATCAGAGCAGTTAGCGCGGGAAAAACTGTTGGGCGAGTATGTTGTGGTGATTGCCGGCGCGGAGGATTAACCGTTCCAGTCAAAGATGCTGAACCTGGTGTGCGTGTCGAAGTAATCTTCCTGTTCCTGTCTTTTTAACGTGCTGACCACCCAATACGTGACCGGCGTCATGAGGACTTCGATGGCGGTTTTAAAAAGGTAATTGGTCACCGTCAGCGTCCAGAAAAGGCTCCAGGGGAAGACGCCGGTGAGAGTGGCGATACTGACAAAAACCAGCGAATCCACTGCTTCGCCCACCAGGGTGCTGCCGATGGTGCGCGCCCACAACCATTTTCCTCTGGTGGCGACCTTCATTTTTGCCAGCACAATGGAATTCATGAATTCTCCCGCCAGGTAGGCGAGGAGGCTGGCGAGCACGATCCCGCCGGAGGTGAGCCCGCCCAGTATGGCGTTAAAAGCGCCCTGACCGCTTTGCTCCACCCAGGTGGCTTCACCAGGCATCACGCGCACTAGCCAGAACACCGCGGCGGTGAGCGCCAGGCAGCCGAACCCGGTCCAGATGACACGGCGGGAGCGTTTAAAGCCGTACACTTCGGTTAGAACATCGCCGAAAATGTAACTGATGGGGAAAAGAATTGTGCCAGCGTCAAAGGCAAGCGGTAGATTAAAGATGGACACTCCCCAATCGACAATTTTCGCCGATGAAGCGATGTTGCTGATGATGAGCACGGTGACAAAAAGCGCCATCACCAGGTCAAAATAACGGTAGGAACGCTGAGGGGTTTTATCCATGCTGATTCAGAAACACGAAGGGTAACCTCACGCCTTTAGTATAATCCAGTACATACATAAGCGGAGAGAGGAATGCAGCGCTTTTTTGTGAACCCAGAGGAAATCCAGGGGCAGGAAGTGGTTTTTGCGCCTGCGCGCTCCAGGCAGATCGCGCGTGTATTGCGGTTGAAAAATGGCCAGAATTGCATGGTGTTGGATAACCGTGGGAGCGAGCTGCTGGTGGAATTGACGCAGGTGGAAGCGGGTGCCTGCCGGGCGGTAATTGTAGAGCGGGCTGAAGCGCAACGGGAACGGATTGACCTGTTGATGCTGTTAAGCCTGACCCAGCGCGAGAAATTCGAATGGATGCTGCAGAAGTGCACCGAGGTGGGGGTTTCGACGTTTCAGCCGGTGATCACCAGCCGTTCGTTGGTGCAGCAACCCGCACAGACAATTGCCAAGTATGAACGCTGGAAGACCATCATTTGGGAAGCCGCAGAACAAAGCGCCAGGAGCCGCCTGCCAGAATTGCTGCCGCCTGCCGGGCTGGCTGAGGCTGTTGCGGAAGCGGCTCGGCGTTGCCAGCGCTGCCTGATCCCCTGGGAGGGCGAGAAGGCACGGACACTCAAGGGGGCATTGGCTGGCCCAGCAGTTGGCAGCGTTGCGCTGTTCATTGGCCCCGAAGGCGGGTTCGCGGAAGGAGAAGTACAGCAGGCGGTAAATGCTGGTTTCAACGTGGTGACACTGGGCAGGCGTATTTTACGCATGGAAACTGCCGCGGTGGTCAGCGCGGCGCTGGTATTGCATGAACTGGAATCTACAGAAGCAGATGACGGGGGAACAGGTTCTTCAGGGCCGATTGGGTGACTTTCCCGCAGCCCAGTGACAGTCCCACCTGGTTCAAAATAATACGAAAGCGGTCAGTTTCTTTTGCCGGGCTGCCACGTGGTAAAAGGTCCGCGCCAGAAAGCCACAACCGGCTTTCAATCTCATCGAGTTGCACGATGTTCCGCTGGCACCGAGCACCAAAACGGCTGGCCCACTGGTGAGAAGGCAAGAAACCGCTGGCTGTTTGCTGCCCGAGCAGCATCCCGGCGGATTGCAGGGGTAGAGTAGGGAACTTCTCCAGCAAGAGCATGGGTAATAAATGCATTTCTTCGAAGTGGCGAACCAAAGTACGCTGATGACTGCTGATATCCGCGAGCAAGTCATAAGCGTAAGTGTTATGAAATTCCTCGCAAAAGGCTCGCTGCTCACGGGCGGTTAATTCTTCAAAACCCACCTGGGCGAGCGGACGAGATGGCGGTGAGGTTGGGCGCATCGGCGTATGCTCTATTTTACGCAAGTGACAGGCGAAGAACCCGGCAGTGTGATAGCGGTGGGGCCACAGGCGGATGGCTTTGCTCAAAGCGGGGTGCAGTTCGGCACCATCCAGCGAGGTAATGGCAGGCGCGGGCGCGGGCAATTTGGTTTGCGCGTCAAGTATCTCCACGGCAGAACCGAAGACGCGTAGTAATTCCTCTACTACCATCTCATCTTCCTGCGGCAGGAGCGTGCAGGTGGAATAGACCAGTTCTCCGCCCACGCGCAGGGTGCGCAGGGCGCTGGTAAGCAGGGCTAACTGGCGACGAGAAAGCTGGCGGCTTTCTTTTTCTGTCACGGGTCGGGAAATGTGTGATTCTGCAGTTCGCAACCCCTGCATGCTGCAGGGGGCATCAAGGAGTACCTTGTCGAACATGCTCGGGAACCACTCGCCAAAGCGCTCTCCAGGGAAACGACTGACCGCCGCATTCACCGCACCCCATTGTTGCAGCACAAGGCGCAGCGCCTGAATGCGCCCCTGGCTGGAGTCGTTGGCGATCACCAACCCCGAATCTTCCAGCCGGCTGATGAGATGCGTGGTCTTTCCCCCCGGAGAAGCTGCCAGGTCGAGGACCAGCTCTTCACGCTGCGGGGAAAAGTTGAACAACTCAGGCGGCAGCATGGAGGCTGCTTCCTGAATGTACATCAAGCCCAGGCGGTGTTCAAGCACAGCGCTGACTTCTGGCCCAGCCCCGATGGTAACGCGGTAACCCGCGGGGCAGAAGGGAACGGCTTCCAACTGCCAGCCGTATTTTTCACTCAGGCGCGATGCCAGGTTGGGCGGGGCCTTGAGCGGGTTCAAACGGATGGCTGTCGGCAAAGGCTGGTTGATTTCATTCACCAGCAGCTTAAATTCTTCCTCCGTCAGCAGGGGTTTGTAAGCAGCCGCCATTTCACCGCTATCAGCGGGCGGAACTGTGGGTCGCTGGCGCCTGTTAGGTTTTTGGCTCATGCGTCCGCCCTGATGCAAAAGACGATTTCGCTGTCAAAGAGCAGTTCGCTCACCTGCCAACCCCGCTGCGCGCAGGCTTCGGCCACCAGCCGGCGGCCGCTTGTTAGCAGCGAACGCTGTCCATTGAGCGAAACGGTGGGCAAAGAGACCAGCAGCCAGCGCGTTCGTAGCCGATGAAAAAACTGGCGGTTCACCCCTCGTTCTCGCTGTTCAAATCGGTGGGCTTCTTTGAAGAAAAAGACCACATCCGCCTCCATCTCCGGGGGTTCTACCAGGATGTCTTGGTGATAGGCGCCGCCGGTTTGACCGATATGTTGGAAGAAGGCGTCGATCAAGTCAACGCGGGGCTGATGCAGGTCGTAGGCGTAATAAGCTGTTTCGCGGGGCAGTCCCATCCAGGGGAGCGCGAAAGGGTTCAAACCGCAGGCCAGGTCCAGCACCACGCGTGGAGTGCCGGTGAACCTGAAGATCTCATGGTAAAAAAGCGATAGCATGGGCAGCCTCTCGCGGGTGGAGGCGTGGGCTATCAACAGTTGAGCGCACCATTCCATTACCTCAGCAGCATGCGGTTGATTTGGCAGAGCCGCCAGCGCCTGGCGCATCATTGTGTAATCAGGGTCACCCAGGTACGTCGCCACCAGGTTGTGAAGTTTTTGGCGAAATACTTTTTCCACCTGGCGGGGGTCGGAACAGGCGCGCAAGGTTTTTTCAAGCAGATCTCGCAGCGTAGTATCAGGTATTCCCAGCGCGCGATACTTACGTGAAGCGCTGACGCGCGCGAGCAGCGCTGCATATTGATCTTCGGTGGGAGAAACGGAGATTTTCTTCATGGCGCGCGGGTCGTCACCTCTGGATTAAAAACGCGAGTTCGCCCGGGAACTCAAAGCGGGTAACCTGCCACGCTTTGCCGGCGAGTAGCTCTGCAAAGCGCCGCTCGTAGTTGCGCACCATGCCCTTGGATTTTCCTCCCAGGCTGTGGGCGGGGAATGAAACGAGAATATTGGGAGATGAGATCATCTCCAGAAGACGCCGACCGGCATCCTTATCGATCTGTTCCAGGCAGGGGATGGTCTTCAGCACCAGAGTGAGGTCAGCCTTGACAGGAGGTAACTCGCGGGTAATATCGCACGGTACTGCATGGCCATCAATCTTAAACCTGGCGAAAAAAGCGTTGAGAAAATCAAGCATATCCGTGTAGATATCACAGGCGGTGTAAGTGAAGCCAGGCTGCAGCGGCAGCCAGGGAATGACCAGCGGGTTTAACCCGCAAGCGAGGTCCAAAATGGAATGGACGCTGCCGAGAGGAGCCAGGCACTCCTGGAAAAAAACGGCCTGGATGGGTATCCGTTCGCGGGTAGACGCGTGAGCCGACAAAGCGTGCATAAGGTAACTCAGCACATCCGGGTGATGGAGGTCTTGTGGAAGCTGCGCGAGCTCTTTTAACCAGGCTGCATAAGGGATGGGTTTTCCCTGGTAGGCGGCGGCTACCTGGTGGAGTTTACTGCGCGCGGCTTTGACTGCTTCTTTTGGGCCGCGCCTTTTTTCCATTTCGGCAGTCAGCACGGAGCGTACCAAAACCTCAGAGAGATGGCGATACTTTTCAGCCCGCTGCACCTGCTCTACAAGGGCGTCAAGCAGGGTATCCGGCTCAGCCATGCGCAGCCTGTTCCCGGATACGTTCAGTGAGCTGCACCATAAAGCGCAGGTTGTGCAAGGTGCACAGACGCATAAAAAGCGGATCACCCTGTTTAAAGAGATGGTAGAGGTACCCGAGCGGGTAGTCGCGGCAGCAGGGGCAATCACACCACTGGCTGATGGGCTGGCTGGAGCGGATGCTGCGCGGGTTATCCACGTACTGGTAGGCGAACCAATCTCCGGTGAGTCCTGGCGCGCCGGGCGATGGCGCGCTGGTGAAGGTGTACAACCTGCCGTGACGGGCGTCGCGGGTGGGCATGGCACTGTCGAACAGGTCGTAACCGAGGTGATAAGTGGCAAGTAAATTCTGTGGATGCCCGATGCCAAGGGCGTGCATGGGGAAAGCGGCGGGGATGAGTTGGCGAGTGTAAGCGATGATCTCGGTGAGCAGCCGGTTTTCACCATCTAAAGGCCATCCGCCAAAACCAAAGCCATCGAAGCCTATCTCCAGCAAGGCATCCGCGCAGCGTTTGCGTTGCTCTTTAAAACCGCCGCCCTGCACCACGGCGAAGAGCAGCGGTCGCTGCTGCCCCGTTTGTTCTTTTTGCTCTGCCAGCCTGAGATACGCTGCCTTGCTGAGACGCGCCCAGGCGATGGTGCGTTCCACCGAAAGACGCTGGGCAGCTTCGTCTTCATCCACATGCGTGCAATCATCCAGGCAGAAAACAATATCCGCGCCGTAGCTCATTTGCAACTGGATGGCCTTTTGCGGGGTGAGCTGAAATTTGCGGCTGGAGCCTTCAGGATAAAATAAAATGCCTTTGTCGTTAATGCTGCCGTAGCGGGCGTTTTGACGGATGAGCGAATAAGCCTGGAACCCGCCCGAGTCGGTGATAATCGGCCGGTGCCAACCAGTCATTTGGTGTAGACCGCCGAGCGCCTGGATGGTGGAAGACCCCGGTTTTTGGGTGAGGTGAAACGTGTTCATTACCAGCGCTTCAATACCGATACCTGCTAAATCACGGGCATCCACCGTGCGCACAACGCCGTAAGTGGCATCGGGCAAGAAAACTGGAAAGTGAACCTTACCGCTGACGAGTTCGAGGTTGGCGGCTCTCACTGTTTACTCGACCTCAGGCGTCTGGTGTTCGGACGAGGATTTTGTCTTCACAAAATGATTATAAGGTATGAACGCGGCAAATCAGGCTTTTCTCGTTTCAGGCACCTTGAGCAAAGCGCCTGCGGAGAGGAACATCAGCAGGGCGGAAATCGCGAACAGCGCGGTCCAACCCCACCACTGACCAGGAGCAGCGTTATTGAGGGCGTCGGTCATGGGTCCTTCCAACCTGGCGATGGCCGCGGAACCAGCGGTGGCGATGTTGGTGAGACCCATGTACTTGGCGGCGTTATCCTTGGGGACCATGTCGTTGGCAATCGCCCAGTTCACACTGAGAAAGATACCCAGCCCGACACCCATAAAACCGCCGTAGATGAGCAATTGGGCAGGCGTTTTGGCGAAAATGAGCAGAATGGCGCCGATACCGCCGATGATGGATGAAAGGATTTGTAGTTTTTTACGACCGTAACGGTCGCTGAGGGTGCCCGCCAACAGGCTGAAGATGATGAGGACAACGACGAAAGTACCCATGACGAACTGGGTGAACATGATGGGATCCTGCTCAGGGAACTTATCGCGGATGAAATACTGGGCGAAGGATTGGAAACCGTAGATACCCACCAGGTAGAGAAAACGGCTGAGGATGAGCTGCCAGTAATGCTTATCTCCAACGACCTTGAAGTTGAAGGTTTCTTTGATCGCCCTGCCCAGCTGCAGGTGGTTCCTGCCTTCACCGATGGAGGGACTTTCTTTAGTGAAAACCAAGGTGATGAGACCAAATACCACCAGTAAGGCGATGATGACTGTGACCGCGAGCCGCGGGTTTGGGTCGGAGGAGGAGATGAGAAAACCCATCAACAGGGAGGAGAGCACAATGCCTGCCATATCCAGTGCGGTCTTGATGCCGCTGGCAAGCCCGAGCTTTTCAGCAGGAACCTCATCCGGCAGCAACCCCTGAGCGGGTCCATGAGCGATATTGGAGGTGGTTTGCAGACCGATGTAGCCGATGAACAGCGCGGGCAGACCGCCGATAAAACCCATGAGCAGCAAAAAAAACAGGTCTCCTGCTGTGCCAAACCACATCAGCGGGCGGCGCCGTCCGAGTTTCGATCGCCAATGGTCGCTGACCGCGCCAGAGACGGGTTGGACAAGCATGGCGATGATCAAGCCGAAGAAGGTGAGCAGCCCAAGCCAGGTGTTCTTCTGGGTATCTGGCACGTATTTAAGGAGCACGGCTGGCAGGATGGTAACGTGCAGGCTGTTCCACATGAAGGAAAGACCAATCCAATAGGCGTTGAGCACAAAAAGATACCAGCCATTCACTCGTTTCATCGTTTTCTCCTGATAGAAGGGCATCTGTTTATCGGGGGCTTACTCCGGCATGGTCTTGAACACCTTGTCCCACAACGGCGAGCTGACGCCAAACCGCGCGTTGGGCGTTTTGTAATGGTGCTGCATATGGTAACGCTTGATGTATTTGGCGTACCCGCCGCGCATGGGAAAGTGGTGCGTGGCGTAATGGGTGAGGTCATAAAGGAGGTAACCGAAAATGAAAGCAGAAAACACCGGAGCCACCCACTGCGCCGCTTTGAGGATGACCGCGAAAAAGAGGTAAAAAAGAGCGTAGAAAATGGCCGCCAGGGGGATGGAGATCACAGGCGGCATTACCAGGCGGGTTTTTAACTGTGGTTGGGCGTGATGCACGCCATGGAAGAGAAAGATGATGCGTTCGGCTTTTTCGCCTTTGACCGGCATATGAAAGAGAAAGCGGTGCAACACATACTCGGCGAGAGTCCACAGGAAGAGACCGACCAGAAAACCAAGCGGAATAACCACCGGAAAACCGCCAGCAGGGGCGTGGGCGATCGACCAGATGAGGAAGAACAGGGCAACTGGCAGCCAGATGACCAGCACGGTAATGGGGCTGATATGAGAGAAGAACTCGAGAAAATCAGATTTGAACAGGCGGATGGGAACATCACTGTGGTCGGTTGGCAGGTGCGCCATTTTTTCCTCCATATAAATAAACCAGGTAGAGGAATTATATACAGGATTGACCAAACAAGGGGGTGAAAAACGGTTTGATTGGGCAGGAATGAAAAAGAGCAGGATGGTGTAAATAATCCTCCTGCTCCTGGTGAAACCGATAAAACAGGTTAATCCTTTGGCGGATAACCGGTGATAGCACGTATCTCGTCATACAGAGGTTTCAGGTGGCTGTACATACGCAGGTAAACCCGCCGGTAAAGCTCGTTATAGATGGCGTAATTTTCTTGTTTCGGCTCGAAGGTCTCGCCTTTGTGGGTCATTTCTTTCACCGCGCTGGAGAAATCAGAGTGCAGTTTAAGCCCCACGGCGGCGTCAATGGCGGCTCCCAGCCCGCTTGTTTCGAACACATGCGGGCGGCTGGCGGGCAGCCCGAACACATCCGCGGTGAGCTGCATGGCTGCCTTGCTCTGGCTGCCTCCGCCGCTGACGCGGACTTCCTCAATCGGCACATGAGTGCGTTTACTGGTCCGTTCAGCCCCTTCGCGTAAGGCATAGGCCAATCCTTCAAGGATGGAGCGGTAAAAGTGCGCGCGGGTATGCACATCTCCAAAACCAATGACGGCGCCTTTGGCTTCAGGCCCGGGTACTTTGAGACCAGGTGACCAGTAAGGCTGCAGGGTCAGCCCCAGCGACCCGGGCGGCACCGCGTTTACCAGGTCATCGAACAGTTCTTCGGCGGCTACGCCGCGCTGGGCCGCCAGCCGTTCTTCGTTTAAACCGAATTCGCGCTTGAACCATGAGACCATCCAGAAGCCCCGATAAATCTGGATTTCGAGCGAATATGAACCGGGCACGGCTGAAGGGTAAGGAGGAATGAGGGGGATGACTTCCACATAACGGTCGAGCGTGGTGTTGATGGTGGCGGTGGTGCCGAAGGAGAGGCAAGGAATGGCGGGATTGAGACAACCGGCGCCAATGACCTCGCAGGCTTTGTCGGCGGCAGCGGCGATGAGCGGCAGCCCCTCGGGTATACCGGTTTCTGCGGCGGCTTCAGCGGTGATCACACCAATTTGCTCGGCGGGTTTCACCAACTCGGGCAACATCTCCTTGTTAACCGGCACTGCCTGCCACTTCCAATCGTTCTTGCCGCTCCAATCTTGCTTTTTGTAATCGAATGGCAGGTAGCCGACAAGGCAGCCAACAGAATCGGCGAACCTTCCGGTCAGACGCATAGTCAGATAGCCTGAAAGCAGCAGGTATTTATACGTGTTTGACCAAATTTCCGGCTGGTGTTTTTGCAACCAGTTGCCTTCTGCCTCAGCCTGCAGGTAGGCCACGGTTTCGCTCATCCCGGCGATTTTAAACAGCAACCCCCAAAGACCACCGACGGGTTTGAGGTCGGAGGTGCGGCGCTGGTCGAGCCAATGAATGGCAGGTCGCAGTGGTTTCCCTTCCTTATCGACGTTGATGAGCGTGGAGCGCTGCGTGGTGAGCGCCACACCAGCGATGTTTTCTTTTGCCACCCCGGGTTGCTGCCACAAACTGTTACAGGCTTCACACAACGCCTTCCAGAACACCTGTGGGTCCTGCTCTGCCAGGCCCGGTGCTGGTGAATAGTAAGGTTCAATAGGCACACGGCTGATAGCCAACAGGTTGCCGCGCAGGTCAAAGACCATCGCCCGGGTGGATTGTGTGCCGACGTCGATTGCCAGTAAATGATCCTTCAATTCAGCCCTCCAGGTCCTTGCTCCAACGCTGCTCCTTCTGTTCCGTGGTCATATCCAGGCCGAGCGTTCCGCCGGGATTCATGATATTGTGCGGGTCAAAATGAGCTTTTAAGGCGCGGATGATGTCCATCTGCGCGCTGCCGATTTGCCCCTCCAGCCAGGGAGCGGTTTGCTTGCCTACACCATGATGATGGCTGATGGCCGCCCCGCTTTGCTGAATGGCAGAAAGAATGCCGTACTGCAGCTCAAGATACTGCTTTATTGTAGCGATTTTGGCGATAAAGATAAAGTACAGGTTGCCGCCTTGCGGGTAAGCATGAGAAAGATGGGTCATACAGATAGTATTGGGGTGGCTCTTGATAAAACCACGCACGCTGGCATGCACTTCTTTCATCTGCGACCAAGTGACAGCGCATTCGAGCGTGTCAGTGAGCACACCAAAATCCTGCAGGTCTTCACGCATGTACGGGTCGCGAAAACGGCTCTTTTCCCAGTTACTGGTGACAGGGGCGAAGCTGATGTTGAATGCGCCATGACGCCGGCAAATGCGCCTGACCTGGCGGTTGACGTTGCGCGAAAAGCCCGCTTCACCTTCGGTCATACCCAGCAGCAGGCATTTCTGCATGGGCAGGTAGCCGCTGAGCCTGAGGACAGTGTCGGCCGGGGTGCCCTCGATGTGATAGAGCTTCATGGCCACATCGGTTTCTTCTGGGTCAGAGAGCCTGAACACCGAAGGATTGCCACACTCGCACTGCATAATTTCGCGGCAGGCGGCTAAGGCGTCGTCCCAATTCTTGAACATGTAACTGAAGCGGTGGCGGTTGCCGGGTTGAAGGCGGAATACGCGCAGGGTCACTTCGGTGAGCACGCCAAACGCGCCTTCACTGCCCATCATTATTTGGTCAAAATCAGGCCCGTTGGCGCTGCGCGGATGCGGGCAGGTCTTGAGCTCACCGCGAGGGGTGGCGTAACGCTGGGAAATGACAATATCCTCGATCTTGCCATAATAGGTGGAGTTTTGCCCGGCCCCGCGGGTCACGACCCAACCTCCCACCGATGAAAATTCAAAGGACTGGGGGAAGTGCCCGCAGGTGTAGCGGCGCTGCGCGCCAAGCCGTTCAGGCGCGTGATTGAGGATTTCTTCCAGCTGCGGACCGGTCATGCCGGTCTCAACGGTTATGGTCTGGTCGGTTTCATTGAAAGAAACCACGTGGTTCATGTGGGTACTCATATCCAGCGCGATACCGCCCTTGACCGCTTCAACTCCACGGGTAACGCTGGAGCCGGCGCCGTACACATAAACAGGGATTTGGTGCTGATTGCTGTACGTAATAATCTCCTGCACCTCTGAGTGAGAACGCGGGCTTATTACCAGTTCAGGGATGTTCTGGATGATCTTTTTACGCAGACGCAGCGCGTCGATCATGCCGGAACCATAAGAGCGGCTGATGCGGGTGTACGTGTCGGTTGAGATGTTTTCAACGCCACAAATGGCAGTAAACGCATCTATATGGCTCTTCTCCAGGAGAACCGGTCTCTCCAGTTCGACCCTGTCAAGCGCAAGATCAAGCGGCTGGTCTAAGTCTTCGGGCGCAAGATCGAAGGAACTCATCATCAGTTTGACCAACCCGCTATTCGGGTGCTTGAATGCAGCCGGGTCTCCCCACTTTAACAGTGAACGATAAGTGCCTGGAGGAACGGGTTCTTCGTACCAATTGGGTTTGTGTTTTTTTTCTTTTGCCATGGTTTTGTCCTCCTAGAAACCAGCCGGTGAAGGGCTGTAGGCTTTTTTATACAATTCAACATAGCGCGTGAATTCAGCCTGCCAGCGCGCGTCGTCCCAGCCAAGCTCTGGCTGCACGATTTCGCGCACGCGCGCCATTTCCTCCTGGGCGCCGTGCGGCAGCAGCAGACCCAGCCGCACACGGCGCAATAATAAATCGTCCAGGTGCTCAACCGCGCCGCAGCGGGCAGCCCAACGCACTTCAGACCAAAGGTTGGGCAGGCTGCCAACAGGCTGATTTTCACCTTCTTCGGCGTTTTCAAATAGTTGAATGGTTTCGTTCCCATAACGACCCAACAGATAAAGCCAGGTTTCAGCAGCCATTCCCTGTGGAGATGATCGAGTGGGCAGCGGGGAGAAATAGGATTTTGGGCGTGAAAGGTTGGCCGGGTGGGGCAACGCGGGCATGGCTGCGCGCAGCGCGTCTTCAGCCATGATGCGGAAAGTGGTGTACTTACCACCGGTGATGGTGACCAGGCCGTTCTCTTCCCAAACCACATGGGCGCGAGATTCTTTTGACGGGTCGGCTTTACCGGTATTGACCACGGGGCGCAGACCGGAGAAGGTTGAAATGATATCAGCCCGATCGAGTTGAAGCCCAGGGAAGGTGGCGTTGGCTGCTTCCAGGATGTAGTCGATCTCTTCCTGTGTGGTGTAGGGTTCACCCTGTGAGAGCGGCAGGGTGTGGTCGAGGTCGGTGGTGCCTATGAGGCTCACCCCCTCCCAGGGGATGGCGAACATGGCGCGGCGGTCGCGGGGGTGCAGCAATGTAACCGCGTAAGGCAGGTTCAGGCGTTGGCGGGAAAACACCAGGTGCGAACCGCGCAATTTACGCAAGCGCGCGGGAGCGTTTATACCGGCGCGAACCTCATCGCTCCACGGGCCGGTGGCGTTGATGACCACGCGAGCCTGTACTTCTTTCTCCTGGAAACCGCCCGTGGCGGTGTCTTTAATTACTGCTCCGCAGACCCTGCCATTCGTCTCTTTGAGCAGCGCTGCTGCTCGCGCGTAATTAATGGCGCAGCCGCCAGCGCTGACGGATTCACGAATCAGGCGCAAGACCATGCATGCGTCATCCATGCCGGCGTCGTAATAGAGAAAGCCACAGTGAAGTTGATCGGCATCCAGCGCCGGGCATCGGTCGAGCATGTCCCGGCTATTCAGACGGCTATGATGCCATTTTGGAGCCAACAGGTCATAGAGAATAACTCCCACGGCGAATTGCGACGTTAACTTGCGGTCGTCCGGACAGGGCATTAGAAAACCCAATGGCGTCACCAGGTGCCGCGCTTCTTTGAGCAGCCATTCCCTTTCCCGCACTGACTCACGTGTGACACGAAATTGCTTATTGCGCAGGTAGCGAAACCCTCCATGGATAAGTTTGGATGACCTGCTGGAGGTGCCGCTGGAAAAATCGCCCGACTCTACCAGCAGTGTACGGTAACCCTCCTGCACCGCGCGCCGCAGAATTCCAGCGCCGGTGATGCCTCCACCGATGATGAGGATGTCCCATTTACCATCTAACTCTTGCCAGGCGCGCTGGCGCCAACCTTTTTCCCACATAAATTCCCTCCTCTAACTTTACGAGCTTGTTTGCCCTTCAATCTCTTGCCAAAGTTCAAGGCTTTCGCGCATCACGGCGCGTGTGACCTCTTCAGCCATGAAAATATCATTGGAAAGCGCTGCCGAGAGCAGCTTCTTATAATACGATCGGGAGTGATCGCGGGTTAACGGGGAGAGAAAATAACGCGACCCCATGCTGTGGTACAGGTCTGTAAAACCATTCAGGATAAGCGTAAAAATGGGGTTACCCGAAAGAATGGTCAAACGGCAGTGAAGCTCGAGGTCAACCCGGGTAAAGACCGGAGCCGCGTCAGGCAGGGTCTGCATTGATTCCAGCAGGCGGATGACCTCGGAGGAGGCGTTGCGAATGGCCAGGCGCGTGTATTCAGGCGCGAGCAGGGCGCGCACATGCAGCAGGTTGGGCACGAAATCAGCAGGGAGATGCTGCTGATGGCGGGCGATAGCCGAAAGGATGAGCAGGTTGCCTTCCTGCCAGTAATCACGTACGCGCGTGGGACGTCCCTGGTGGATTTCTATCCAACCATCGCGTGAAAGACGCTGCAAAGCCTCGCGCAGCGTAGGGCGGGTTACACCCAGCGAAAGCGCCAGTTCACGCTCAGGAGGGAGGGGTGAATTGACCGGGAAATTGCCATCCAGAATGGCGGATATCAGCCGGCTTTCGGTCAGTTCAGCGGGTTTTTGCGGAGTGGACCATGCGATCATCGCTCACCTTGGGCAGAGGGAATGAATGGTAAGAGGTCATACCAATCAATTTCATTATAGCGGTTTATGGGTTTTTTTCAAGCCCGAATTTCATTTTATCCACAGATATACACGCAATTTACCGAAGATATTGGGGTAGCCGACCAGGAGACCCCCACATTTTGCTATTGAATAAATAGCTGGAATAAGAATTGCAATACAAAAGGCTCTATAATTAATAAATGAAAGCCAGAGGTACATCTTTACGCGCCTGGACCGCCCGGGTGTTGATTGCGGCGGTGACTTTTATGAATCTTCAGGCGGCCATCCAGTTCTTGCTGGAACCGAGGGCTTACGCCTGGGGCTTTGAGTTGAGCGGCGTTCCAGGCGAAGCGATGGTTCAGGGGCTGGGTTTGCTTTTTTTGATGTGGAGCGTCCCCTATCTCTTCGCGGTGGTGGACCCGCAGAAGCATTTCTTCTCACTTGTCACGGCTGTAATCATGCAGTTCATTGGGTTTGCAGGTGAGTCTCTGCTCCTGACCGGATTGGAAGAGGGACACCCTCTGATCGTTTCCAGCGTAACGCGATTTATCATTTTCGATGGCGCTGGGTTGGTAGCGCTGTTATTGGCTTTGTGGCTGGTTGTCTTTGACAGAAAAGCGTCAATAAAAAAAGCCTGACGGGCAGGCTTTTTACAGGTTAAGGTTCAGCGATTATTTAAACACTTCTTTGACAAAGGGGGTGATGAACTCCCAGTTGGGCAGTAGCACCTGCGCGCCTTCGTCAGTCACCCAGGGGGTCACCCAGTTGCGGTCAAAAGTGGCTGACTCAAAGCCGAAAACAGCTGAAAACGCGGCGCCGTAAAGCAGGCGCGGCCAGGCGTAAAAGGGAATGGTGCTGTCAACCGCCTGGAGCGTGGCGGTGATAACTGCCGGGATGCGTGGCCATTTGACCGGGTTGAGCATATTCTGGATGGCGGCGGAGATGAACATCTGTCCGCGCTTCTGGCGCCAAAAATCGTCGCTGCCGGCGCGGTCGCGCACGAAAGCCAACGCCTGGGCGCCATCCAGGGTGTGGGTGCCGGCATCCAACCCAGACATTGGCTCGGACAGGTGGATGGTCACCCCTCCCATCGCGTCGACGATGTTCCTGAAGCCCTCGAAACGCAGGCGGATAACGTAAGGGACAGCGATGCCAAAATTCGCTTCGATTACACCGGCAGCCGCTTGCATGCCAGTTCCGGGCTGGTAAAGCTCGGCGAAATAGTGCGCCGAGTTAATGCGGTTCTCGCCGTACCCGGGGATGCTGACCCACAGGTCACGCGGGATGGAGATCAGGCTCATTTTGGGCAGAACTGGGGGCAGGGTGGTGAGGATCATGGTGTCACTGCGCCCCAGAACGCTGCCTTCTTCTGGCGCGCGGTCGATGCCGATAATCAGCAGCGTTGACCGGAAAGGCGTAAAAAAGGCAAAAAAGATGAGCAGGATAAGAAAGCCGTTGCGCACAGGGTGCCTGCGCCGCCTTTGGCGCTGCGGTACTCCTGCTCCTGCATGGGGGTGTGTTGGAGCGTACTGGTAATATTGATTCATTGTGTCATTTTAACCTGTCTGCCTGGATCTGTCAGGCAGGCAAAAAAAGCCGGAGTGGAGACCACCCCGGCGGAATGCGCATAACAAAGGGTGGATTAGATGAAGACGATTTGAGCGCCTTCAGTCATGTCCATAAAATCACCCGCGGTGACGATGTCTTTGACGCCATCAACAAAATCTTCCTTCTTCAAGTCGAACATGTCCACCGACATTTTACAGGCGTAGAGGTTCGCGCCGGCGTCCACGAGCATTTCGAGGTATTCGCGCACGGTGGGCACTTCCAATCCCTTCATTTTCTTTTTCATCAGGGCACTGGCGAAAGCGGTCATACCGGGGATGATTCCCATAATTTGCGGGATGCCGATGTAACCAGGCACGCCCATCATGTTCATCTTCATACTGGTATTGGCGATAGGCGGGATTTCCAGGTGGTCAACGCGCGCCTTGTTGATCATATCCAGACCCCAGAAGGTAAAGAAAATGGTCACATCGATGCCGTTGCCGAGTGCTGCCCAGCCCATCACCAGGGCGGGATATACCATATCCAGGTTGCCTTTGGAGCAAATAAATGCGATCTTGCGGGGTTCTTCTGACATTTTTTCCTCTCTCTTTTAGATGATGAGATTAGACACAACCTTCAGGTTTACCTAACCCTGAGATTTTTGCCACTTTCTTGGCTGGCCCTTTGGGGAAAAGCGCGAAAAGGTCTTTGGTGCTCACACCAGAGCCATTGGTGATGGAGCGTAAGGTGGGAGCAGCACCATTGACCGCTGCTGCGCTGCGGCAGAAATCGATGACCTTCCAGTGCGCGTCGGTCAACTCGATGCCTTCTTCTTTAGCGAGCTCGACAGCGATTTCTTTGTTCCATTCTGCCGGGTTGGTCAGAAAGCCCTCTTCGTTCACCTGCACGTCAATCCCTGCGATCTTCTTTGTTGCCATGTTTGTTCCTCCTTAGAAAAATTCAGTTAATTTGTTTCAAGAATTTCAGGCGCGGGGGTTCAAGATACCGCGACCTGTTTTTTACCAGCGATGGAATATTCAGGCGGCAGCGGGAAGGGGATACCGCGCAGCATGATATTCCAGTAGATCCACTTGAATGAGAGTTTGCCGATGTAGTTGAACCAGCTTTCTTTCAGCAAGGGGAAAGGCCCAATGACAGGGAAGGGATACAGGCCCGTGAGCGGTTCAGTATCATAACTAAAATCAATGAGCAGGCTCTTGTTGAACCCAGAAAGGATATGACAGGTGGAATGACCGTCGTACTTGTGGGAGAGGGGCCTGCCTTCGAGGGCGTCGAGAATATTCTCAATGAGGGTTTCGGCGGCGTAGTGCACTACTGAACCTGCTTTTGAAGCCGGGATATTCGCTGCATCGCCGATGACCCAAATATTTTCATACTTTTCTGAGCGCAGGGTGTCTTTATTTGTGGGCACAAAGTACAGGTCGTCACCCATACCGGAGCGTTTGATCACATCTGACCCCATGTTCGTGGGGATGGAAACCAACAGGTCATATTCGAGCTCGCGCCCATCATAGCCGCGGATGATATTTTTCGCCGCGTCGACTTCCATTACATCAAACTCCGCTTCGGTGTGAATGCCTTTTTTGGTCATCACATCTCCCAGCAGCTTATTGGACACGGGTTTGGTAAATGGCCCTGAAAGCGGCGTAGTGAAGATGAGATCGACCTTATTGCGCATGCCCTTTTGTGTAAAGAAATAATCCGCCAGGTAAACGAATTCTAATGGCGCCACCGGGCATTTGATGGGCATTTCCTTGATGTTGAGCACAACGCGCCCGCCCTTGAAATTCTTAAGGAACTCTCTGAGCGCCATGGCGCCATCGAAGGTGAAATAATCGAAGATGTTCTGCCTCCAGCCATCCAGCATGCCGTCTACTTCTTCGGGGTGAATGTCGGTGCCGGTGGCGATGAGCAGCTGATCGTAATGGATGACCTTTTTATCTTTGGCCAGGGTCACCTTGTTGGCTTCAGGCTCGATCAATTCCACATCTGAAAGGATAAATTCAACGCCGGAAGGGACGAACTTCTTCTTGGGTTGGTACACCTCTTCGGGTTTGTAGTATTCAAAGGGTAAAAACAGAAAACCAGGCTGGTAATAATGAGTCTCGTCCTTGTCGACCAGGATGATCTTCCATTCTTTTGGATCAAGGCGCTTTACCAGCTTGTTCGCCATCATGGTTCCGCCGGTACCGGCGCCGAGAATCAGAAATGTCTTCATGCATTTTCTCCGTAGTGGTTTAGGGTGTGATTTTTTCGTTGACCTGCCGTGCTAAGAGTACCTGGTCTTTCAACTGATCGGCCAGGATGGAACGTAAGATATCCAGAGCGTGGATGATGCGCGCATCACTGAGACGGTAATGGATGGTCTGTCCATCTCGTTCGGCACGCACGATGCCGCGTTCGCGCAACACTTTGAGGTGGCGTGAAACGGTGGGTTGGGAAAGCTCGAGTGAGGCGGCGATCTCGTTTACGCACCGCGGTCCTTCGGCGAGGTTGTAAATAATTAAAATGCGATTCGGGTCCGCCAGTCCACTGCAGACCTGGGCGTGCAGCCTTACCACTTCCTCGCGCAGATTATCGCTCATTGTTTATCCCTGTAAATTACCAATATATACATATACGTTTATGTGAATATATTATACGACACATATAAAAATCGCATATGTGACATTTATCACCATTTGGGCGGAGAATAAGAAACTGCCGCTGTTCAAGGCGGCAGTTGGAGGGTTGCGACCAGGCTATGGGCAATGGTTGCGGCATACCCGGTAAAACACTTCCAGCATGGTGCTATCGCCAACGCCGCCGGCATACCGCACCTGAGAGTCCCAGTCTTGGACCGGAACTTCGCGGTAGATCTCACCCAGGAACCTGGCGGGAAGCGAAATCCCTTTAGGTTGCCCCCAGCATGCGATGTAAAGCGTAATCACTTCTGTTTCTTTCACGTTTGGGATGGACAAATTCAGCCGAAAATCTCTCAGGCGCAGGTAATAACCATACCTTTCAAGGAAGTCGACTGAATAGTTTCTGTATGGGGGTGGAATGCGGTTTACCAGCCCTACAGGCGATTTTGGAAAGGGATGGGCAAAACAATAAATAGCCTGCATTTCTGTAGGGGTCCTGGCTGCCGTTATGGATAGCTCGAGATTAACCTCCCCGGCAGGCTCTCTTGGACAGCCGAACATATATGTATCTGTGTATTCTCCCCAATACAGACCTGGAATGGTATCGCAGCGATCGATATGGTTGGGTATGCCGTCACGGTCGTCGTCATCAACTGGAGCGCAGCCGCGCTGAGCGGGCTCACCATGTTCGCCCACGCATTCATCGTCCCATCGATCATGGACACCATCACGATCAATGTCATTCGGATAGGCGGCTTCCTTCGAGCCGGCACCAATACCTCCGGGTTCAGCACCCCCTGCGAAAGCAAAAGGAGAAAAAAGATTCTGACGGGCGATGCCTGCCAGGGGAAGGGTGAGGCGCGGGCAACCGCCATCCGCGGGTGACCCCGCTAACTCAGGGCAGCGGTCTTCGCTATCAGGAACGCCATCCGAATCCGTGTCGCCTGCCAGGGGCAAACCTAACCACTCAAAAAGACCGGGCAGATCAGGCGCCAGGTCAAACAGGTCAGGTATGAAATCCAGGTCAGTATCCACGAGCCAATCGTCTATTGGGCATCCATCGCCGCTGCCAACCCCTGCTTCTTCTGGGCAGCGGTCGACGCTATCTGCCACGCCATCGCCATCGCTGTCCTCGCTCACCTCTAACGGGCAACCTCTGGTGCTTCTGCCACCGGGCTCATCCGGGCAATCATCCTCGGCATCCGCGATACCATCCCCATCGGCATCGCCCTCTGTTACATGCGGGCAGCCCAACGCTTCTCCTGTTCCAGCTTCATCAGGACAGCGGTCAAGGAAGTCAGGAATGGCATCACCATCGCGGTCTACAAACCACGATTCCACCGGGCAGCCGGCGAGCTCAGCCAGGCCGCTCTCTTCTGGACAGAGGTCGGCGCGATCAAGAATGCCGTCGCCGTCCGTATCAGGGCGGGCGTCGGGCGGGCAACCCCCGTCGATAGCAAAACCGAAGACTTCCGGGCAGGCGTCATCGTCTCCTATCAAACCGTCTCCATCAATGTCCGCAGGGTGCAGGCAGCCGTGGGACTCGCTGTAACCATATTCCTCGGGGCAAACATCGATTGAGTCTGGTATGCCATCGTGATCGGTATCAGCGACAGGAGTGACCTCAATCTTCTGCTGGACGATGTTCATCACGCCGCGGGTATTGGTGGCGATAAAAGCGAGTTCGTGATCTCCGGTTAATACAGGCGTCCAATTCCATCTCCCAAGTAAAGAATCGCTTTCACCACTGACACTGCCGTAAAGGAAGCCATCCAGGTACAAATCCAGGCGTCTGATGGGTACACGGCGTTGTTTTGCCATCGCTTGAATGGTGAAAGGGGTAAGGGATGGCGCAGTTTGTCCTTTTACGGGAGAGAGGATATCAATAGAGGGGCTGGAGGTGACGCGCAGGACGTGAATGAAAAAGAGGACTCCTACAAACAGGAGGGCGAGCAGGAGCATCCCCAGGAGGATCCAGAGGATTCGCTTGATAATTGTTTTCTTGCGCTGCAGGGTGGTCATTTTCTCTCCTTCATATCAGGCACATTTTGGTTGTGAAAGTCCGCACGCCAGATTGGGTGAAGTTGCCCGCGCTGTCTTTCGCGATGATGTAAAACTCAACAATGCCGTCCGCGTAGAAAGAGAGGCTGCTGGCGAGCTGTGAGATTCCCAGCGCTGCCTGGTAGGTGGTGCCGCCCGTGTTGCTCATGGTCAGGCTGCGCCATTCTCCGGGGGTGGCGGAAGAGCTGTTTTTGGCGCGGAACCACAACACCACTTCACTCACACCAGAAACATCTGTAACAGAGGCGCTGATGGTATTACTGGCTAAACCGCAGGAGGTGTTATCGAAGATGCTTTCCGCTGATTTGGTGATCTCTGTGATTGGCGGACCCTGCGTATCTGGCGGAGATGGAGGCGGCACTTCTGGCGGAGACACGCGGATGGTGAGGCTTTTTTCTATGCTGCCCACGCGGGATTCTCCGCGCAGGGTGTATGTGCTGGAAGCGACCGGGCATACCTGGCGGCTGTGCATCAGTTCAACCCGCTCGCCGTTCAGATAGGCGCTTTCAACAAAAACCGTTGACCAGCGCAGAAATGTGCATTCTCCAGCGGTCAGCGTGTAAGCGTCTGCGCTGAATTGGATATCTGGCAAAATGGTGGGCGGAGCGGTAGTTGGGATGGCGGTATCCGCCGTCATGGGCAGAGACTTCGCCGTCGGCGTGGAATGAGAAGAAGGCGTTGGTTGGGGGAGCACTTTTAAATAGCGCGCACCCGACACGACGCTATCTGCTGAATACGCCCTCAGGTTGTACTCCCCGGGTAAGGTGGGAACCCAAACGGTTACGCCTTCAAAAATCGTTGATCCGACCTGGTGCATGGGCACTGTTGCCAAAGGGACGGCACTGGAAGAGAGCAGGTTGTACTGGATGAAAACCTCGCTCAACTCATAGTTGGAATGGACCGTGATGGAAACACTGGTGTTCACGTAGGTTTCCATTTCAACTGGTCCATCCAACCAGATTACTTGGCCTGGCCCGATCCCTCCGGTGTGCAGACCACAGCCAGCCAGCAATAGCAGCCCCATCAATGGAATGAGGAATCGACAGATTTTCATGTGAAAACCTCCCTGTTGCCTACCCGATCAGGCTAAGCAGAAAAAAGGGCACTGAGAAACAGCGATGTGGGGGTGTTGAGGTCAGGATTGTGGGATTGATGAAGTGCGAGTTACCATTTCTATTATACGAGAAAAAGTGGAGAATTGAACCTGCGAGGTTAACCCGGGTTGTTGCGCAACAACCCGGGGCGGGTAAAAAAAGAGGCTGGCGAAAATGCCAGCCTCAGGGGTGAGGTGGGCGCGGAGGGACTCGAACCCACGACCTCACGGATGTGAACCGTGCGCTCTAACCAACTGAGCCACGCGCCCCTGGAGTACATAAAAACCCTGAACATCACAAGTTTTATGGACTGCAGCTCATAAAGTTTTCCTCTCGCGTTCAGAGACTTTATGTGCTTGGGATTTTATCACAGCAAGGAAAGTTTAACAAGGTTAGAGACTTATCGTCTGCTATTGAACATACAGGAAAAAAGCGGCACGGACTTCCTTTGTCGTGAAAACACAGATAAATCGTTGATCGATAATTTACTTTTGTGTTGCTATTGCGAGGACAAATTCATAGAGAGGGTAAGACTTTGGATATTGTTACAGGGTTTGCAGCACCTTTCATATAACAACTATTCGGAGTGGACAAAGATCCGTGCAGAAACGAAAGCTGCCCGCTTAAGGAAGATCGAATATCTGCTTCTCATGCACCCGGAAGGGTTGACACAGTCAGAGATAGCCAGGCAATTGAATGTAAACCAATCGGCTGTAAACCGGTACTTACCAGATTTGCCATCGCACATTTCCATCGATGATATGGGCGACTGCCGTTATTCGTGACGTTATCATATCCGTATTCCCTATACGCGTGGGGATGGACCATATGCTTCTGCTATGACATACGGCCTTGATACGTATTCCCCACACGCGTGGGGATGGACCGCGGTAATGCTCCGGGATTTTACTACTGGCGGGGTATTCCCCACACGCGTGGGGATGGACCGTGAATATATATAACTTTTTCGAGGTCACTCCTGGAGAAAAGCACAGGCGAAATTACGACCAGTTACCCACAGCGCGGAACCAGGCTTCAAAGCGGCGCGCTTTCCGCTCCAGCAGCCATTCCAAAACTCCGGGGTTGCCCCAAAAACCGCTGGATTCCATGAATTCGAACATGCGATAAAAAATGCTGACGGCGTATTGCGGCATGCCCGCGCTTGCCGCCCGCGCGCACCAATCTTCGCGTGAAATCACCTTCAGAGCAATCTCCTTACCAGTGACGAGCCGGATGATATTCAAAACTTCAGTTTGAGAAAGGATTTCTGGCCCGGCGAGTTCGTAAGTCGCCCAGTCGTAGGTTTTCGGGGTGAGTAGCACCCGCGCAGCCACCTCAGCGACATCGTCCAGATCCACCATGCCCAGCAGAGTGGAAGGCTGATACGGAATTTCATACACGCCTCTTTCAAGGATGTTCTGCCGCTGCCCCAGTACATTTTGCATATATGGCGTTGGCTGGAGGATGGTAAAGTTGAGCCCCGATTCCTTAATTTTTTCTTCCACGCGTAATTTCAACCAATGGTTGGGTAGCGATTCGATTTGCGGGTGGCATAAAGAGTGAAAAACGAAGCGTGGAACCCCAGCCTTGATCGCGGCTGCCACCGCCGTTTGACCGAATTCCAATTCGCGCGCGTGAACGTTCGGGGAGATGTGATAAATGGCGGCTGCTCCCTCCGCAGCGCCTATCATATCCTCAAGCGAGCCCATGTCTCCGAGGACGGCTTCCGCGCCCAGGGCGGTGATCTTTTGAGCGTTTATATATGAATTGACAATACCGCGGACACCCGCCCCGCGCGATATGAGCGCCTGGATAACAGCCCTGCCGGTTTTCCCACCCGCGCCTGTAACAAGAATCATTTCATTCCTCATTGTGTGTGAAGTATAAGGTTATTATAGCATCGAGAGGAGCATCCATTGTTTGGATGTGACCGCCCAGGGCGCGAGACTGAATTGAGCCATGAAAAAAAGCAAGTGGTTTATACTAGGGGGAAGTGAAAGGGTATGGAAGGAGGAAAAAAGGGATGACGATCATCGACAGGTTGGCAGGGCTATTAGATCGGATTTTGATATCTGGTCAAGACATAGGGGATGTATTGTTCTCGGTGTTGTTGGCGGCGGTAATGGGGCTGGCGATATCGCGGATATACAAATGGACACATCGAGGGTTGAACTATGAGCACACGTTTATGGCGACGCTGGTATTGCTGGCGCCGATCGTGTCGATCGTGATGTTGTATATACGTGGCGATTTGGTGCTGTCGCTTGGGCTGATAGGCAGCCTGTCGATCATTCGGTTCAGGACGCCGATCAAAGACACGCGGGACATGGTATTTTTATTTTGGGTGATCGCGGTGGGGTTGGGGGCGGGGACCTACAACTGGGCGGTGGTTGGGGTAACGACCCCGATCGTGGCGGTGATCGTTGCGGCGCTTTACTTTTTCAGGTATGGACATTCGCCGAACACTGATTTTGTACTGGTGGTGAACGGGAGTGGAGAATACAGGAAAGAAGAGATCGAAAACGTGCTGGAGAAATATACGACTGGAAAGCGGGCGAGGTCGTTTGATGTAGATGGAGAGAAGTGGGAAGTAATCTACGAGCTGAGGTTCACGAAGAGGGAGAAGCAGCCGGTAGAAGGGATGGTCGCAGAGATGAAGGAGATGAGCGGAGTGAACAAGGTGTCGGTGCTGGCTCCGCAGCTGGCGCTTCCTCTGTAAAGGGCAGGGTGAGAGAAAACGGGAATGAAGCCATCAGCGCGGTTGGATGAAAAGAACTGGCGGTTCGAGTACAAGTATCGGCTGTCCGTAGAGCAGTATTTGCGGGTGAGGAATCAGATTCGGGCGTACATGGAGATAGATGAGTACACGGAGCGCGCGGCGGAGAAGAAGTACCTGGTGCGCAGTGTGTATTATGACTCGCTTGGATTAGACGCGTTTAATGAAAAGATAGATGGCAACAGTGACCGCATCAAGTTTCGCCTCCGCACGTATTGCAGGGAGCTTAGCCAGGGGACGACCATCCGGGCGGAGATGAAAGTGCGAAAAAACGCCATAACGGAGAAATATGGCGCGTTCATCAGCGGAGCGGAATACGAGATGTTCATAGGGCAGAAGCGCTGGCCGAAAATACGTAACCAGGTGATGGAAGAATTTGAGCGATATGTTCATCTGAAGGGATTGAACCCGCTGCTGCTGACCGAATACAGACGGGAAGGATATCGATCGAGGGCGCGGGAGGAGATACGCATCACCTTTGATCACCGGGTGAAGAGCGCGCACAGCCGAACGTTGTTTCCTGAAGCACCGCATTTTCACGAGCACCATCCGGGGCTGATCGTATTGGAGATAAAGTGCATCAAACAGCAGCCGGGGTGGTTGCGCAGGTTGGTGCAGCAGAACGGGTTGATGATCATGGCGAACAGTAAGTACGTGCAGGGGATGATGGTGGCGTACCCCGCGCTGGTCACGCCAGGGTGGAGCGCGTAAGGGAAAAGGAAAAGAAGCGGCAGAGAGCGGATGAGCATTTTGAAGAGCAAAAACCTCGTTCCTGTTAGTGCCACATTGATAGCGGGCTTGTGCTTTGCCTATAGCCTGGTGGTGCGTTTCTCCCATTTCTTACTGGTGTCGCGTGGGGAAAAGGCGATAACGCTGGGTGTTCATTGGTTATGGATCGTGTTTGCGGGGCTGCTGTTTATACTTCCGCTGGTGAACAGGTTATTGGAGGGGATAAGCAAAGAGAGGCTGAAAATAATCGGGGGGCTAAGCCTGGTGACAGCGGTGGTCATCATGGCGGTGTTCTACAGCCTTCCGGCCTTTCCAAAGCGAATGGAGCTGGAGATCCGGGCGAAAGGAGAGGAGCTGGAGGTGGCGGGAAAGGGGATCACCATCCTGTCGATGGTCAGGCAGGACCCGCCAAAGAGTAATCCCGTTCCTATCAATCTTATGGACCTGAGTTATGGGGGCGGGTGGCAGGTGATTGGGGAGCACCTCAGGTTTTTCCCCGGGCAGGAGGACAGCGGCTCAGTGCGCTACACGAGCTATATTCAGGGGGAGGTCAGGATACGTTTTCAGACCGGGCCAGGGGAAGGGGCGGTGGATATCCTGGTCAATGGGGAAGGGCAGAGCGTTGAGCTGGCTGAGGCGGAGGAGGGGGAGGTTGAGAAAACGGTAACGATCCCGAACACGTGGAAGAACGCGGACCGGGTACGGCGGGTGTTGCTGATGGCGGGACTGCTGACAGATACGGTCACGGTATTTTTGTCCGCGGTGATGTTTTGGTTGCTGGTATACCAGGTAGTGGTTCAACGGCGTCTGCGGGCGCGGAGGCTGGACGCTGTTGCGGGTTTGATGCTCGTTTCGTTGGTGTTGTTGTTTGCCAGCCAGCAGGCACAACACGAAATTGCGTTCAGCGACCCGCAACTTGAGGAGGGGGTGAGGGAAGCTTTAGGGAAGCCGGAAGGGCGGCTATACACGCATCAACTCTTGACGCTGATCGAGTTGGATCTGAGCGGGAGGGGAATTCGAGAGCTGGAAGGGATCGAGGGGATCAGGAACCTGCGGGTGCTGGATTTAAGTGATAATCAAATCGAGGACCTCACTCCGCTGCATGGATTGAGGAAGCTGCAGAAACTGAACCTGGGGGAGAACCAGGGGCTGGAGATCGGGTTAATGCCAAAAATGCCTAAGTTGGAGGAATTAAGGCTGCGGAATTGCTCGATAGTGGATATTTCGTGGCTGGAAAAGTTTCCTAATCTAAAGGTGCTGGATCTCAGCCGGAACCAAATCGAAGATGTCAAACCGTTGGCGCAGATGACCCAGCTCAAGAAACTGAACCTGAGAGAAAACCGGGTAAGAGACATCACTGCGCTGGCTGAAATGAAGCAGCTCACCTACCTGAATTTGCACAGCAACGAGGATATCCAGGACCTCACGCCGCTCAAGAACCTGACCATGCTCAACAGCCTCATTCTGAGAAATGTGCCCATAGGAGATCAGGTTTCGATATTGGCCAACCTGAACAGGCTGACGTATTTGAACATTCGGCACACATCCATACGGAATATTGAGGTACTGGTAGAAATGATGAGCCGTGGGGTCTTGCAGGATGACGTGAGCGCTGGCAAAAGGGTCACGGTGAACATACTGGAAAATGAAATCGGAGAGGGAAAAGAGGACCCGTACTTGGGGCTGAGGGGGTATTGGGAAAAGGTGAGCTATCGGTATCCCTATTATTTACCCAATTACGCGAGTGAAGTGGCGGGTCCGGAATTTTCACATGAGAGTGGGTTTTACGAGGAGGGGTTTGCGCTGGTACTGACAACGCCAGAAGCGGGCGGGAAGATATTTTACTCGACCGATGGGTCGGAACCGGCGATCGATGAAAAACGGATGGCAATGGGGAGTACGCGGGAATACACGGGGCCGATAACGGTAAATAGCAAGAGCGCGGGGCGCAACCGGCTGTCGCAAATTGAAACGAGTAGAATAGACGACTACAAACCGCCGGAAAACATGTTCAAAGCGATGGTGGTGCGGGCGGTGGCAGTAGGCGAAGACCAGCGAAGGAGCGGGGTTGTCACGCACACGTACTTCGTGGAAGAGGGGGTGAAAGAGCGGTTCTCGCTGCCGGTGCTCAGCCTGACGGTCGCGCCGGTGACGTTGTTTGACGACCGGTACGGGATCTACGTTCCGGGCGAGCTTTATCAAAATGACCATCCACAATTTCCGTTGTTTAACACCGCCAACTACACGCAGAGGGGGTTGAAATGGGAAAGGCCGGCATTCGTTGAACTGTTCGATCCGTCAGGAGAGGTGGTCTTTGCGCAAGAGCTCGGCATCAGGATTCACGGCGGCGCCTCGCGAGGGTACCCGCAAAAATCCTTGAGGTTGTACGCCCGTGAAGAGTTCAGCGGTGAAAGCACCCTGCAGTTTGATTTCTTTCCTGGTTTGAACGAGCGTTTAAATCGGCTGGAAGTGGATAAGTTTGAGACGCTGATCCTGCGCACCGGGGGCGCGGGGGATATGTATATTACCATGATCAAGGATATCGTCGGACAGTCGCTGCTGGAGAACCTTCAGCTGGATATACAGGGGAACTACCCGGTCATCGTGTTTCTGAATGGTGAATACTGGGGCATTCATAACCTTCGCAGCCGGTACGACGCGGGGTATTTCGAAAATTATTATCACATACCGCCTGGGGGTGTGGTGATGCTTGAAAACGTAGAATCAGAATTATTTTTGGGGGACCCGGGTGATGAGGGCCTGTACACGGATATGCTCAGGCTGATAGACGAGCACTATGACGCGAACGGCTATCGCACCGTCAGCACGCTCGCTGACGCGCAGGCTTACGCGGCGTTGAGCGAGCTGATGGATATGGAGAACTACATTGACTATAACATATCACAAATATATCCCAACAAGACGGATTGGCTTAGAAACAATATTTTGCTCTGGAGGAAAAAGGTAGACTGCGCATTACCCGAAAGCGGCGAGATGTATGGGCACGATGGGAAATGGCGCTGGATGGTCATCGATATGGACTCGGGCTTTAAAGACCAATACCTCAACTCAATAGAGAACGTGACCGCAGAAGGCTCTCGAGGAACTTATTTGTTCCGTTCGTTGCTGCAAAACGAGGAGTTCAGAAGGTCATTCATCAATCGGCTTGCAGACCTGTTGAACACGAATTTCAAGACAGAGGTTGTGTTGGCGACGATCGATGAAGTGCAGCGGGTATATGAACCGGAGATGGAAGAGCATATTTTGCGGTGGGGGATGCCAGGGGGGTCGCTGGCGGGCTGGCGGGCAAACGTGGAGGAGATCAGAGAATTCGCCAGGACGCGACCCGAAGAACTCCGGCAGCAGATAGCGGATTATTTTGATTTGGCGGGGAGTGCGGAACTGAGAATCAGAACAGACCCGGGCAAGGGGTACGTCACGGTCAATAGGCTGGAAATCCGAGGAGGCATGGTTGGAATTGAAGACCCTTCTAACTGGACGGGAGTCTATTTCCAGGGGGTGCCGTTTACGATCACCGCTGTGCCGGCTGAAGGCTATCGTTTCTCTCACTGGGAGGGGTTGAAGGGGGGAGACTCAACAGCGCAGAGTCAGGAGATCACGCTGACGGGAGACCTGGCGCTGACGGCGGTGTTTGTGCGTTAATTGCCACGCCCTTCTTCTCCAGACCCATTTTTTCCAACGCTGCGGTAGATGGCAGAAAGGCAGGCTCAATAAATACAGAAAAAACGTCTTATTTCTTCCATGTCAGACTGGTGCCCCGCTGTTTTGATTGGAGGACAGGATTGATTAAGCGAAGTTTCCTGAAATTCATGACTTATATCCTATTCGCCTTGATTCCTGATGCATAATTGGTTACCATTAAGGAGTCAAAGACCCGCAGAGGTGGTTATTTCCCAAACCACCCGACTGATTATTTATTGTGAAAGGAGCAAGGAATGAAATTTAAATACCTGGGAAAGAGTTACAACCGACCGGACGCGATCAGCAAGGTGACCGGCAAAGCGGTTTACCTGGATGATATTCGCATCCCGGGCATGCTGCACGCGGCCATCCTGCGCCCTGAGTACGCACACGCCGAAATTGTCCGTATTGATAAGACTGAAGCGGAAAAGATGCCGGGTGTGGTGAAAGTGGTCACAGGAGAAAACTGCCACTATCACTATGGGGATAATTTCAAAGACCTGGTGCCTATGGCGGTGAAGAAGGTGCGCTACATCGGTGAGCCGGTAGCGGCGGTGATCGCTGAAACGTTGGCGCAGGCTGAGGCGGCGTTGGAAAAGATCAAGGTGGAGTACAAACCTTTGCCAGTGTATATTGATGCGCGTGACGCGATGAAACCCGGCGCAGCGCTTGTTCATGAAGAAAACGGCGAGTACTGGCACCTGCCCACGCTAAAGCCCACACCTGGCACCAACATCGCCCATACCTATCACCTTAAGAAAGGCAAAGGAGTCGATGGTTTCAAAGACGCCGATGTCATTGTCGAGGGTGAATTCAATTACCCGCTGGGCTCATGCGCGGCTATCGAACCGCATGGTTCGATTGTGTGGTTCAAAGAGGATAAGACCATTGAAGTCTGGTCTTCCTCCATTTGCCCCTTCATCATTCGTGATGATCTGGCGCACTCTTATGGTGTTCCAGTTTCAGATGTGCGCGTGCGCATCCCCGATATTGGCGGCTGTTTTGGATATAAATCTGATATCACTGTTGAGCAAACCGTCGCCTGGATTGCCAGCTTTGTGCCAGGTCATCCGGTTAAATGGGTGGCTTCACGCAAGGAAGATTTCACCTCCACGCTCGTGGCTCATGGTATTCGTTCGCGCATGAAGATTGGCGCGCGTAAAGATGGCAAGCTTGTGGCCATCCAAAACGAGGTGCTGCACACGGGCGGCGCGTATGCAGATACGGCGGTCAATATCACTATCGCTGCCACGCACAACTCAGCCGGACCATACGAATTCGAGCACTGCGACCTGACGGGTTACACGGTTTACACCAATACCCCGCCTGTTGGCGCTTACCGTGGTTATGGTCACCAGGAAGCCCAGATTGCCACCGAGCGCATGATGGACCTGCTGGCGCGCAAGCTGAACATGGACCCGATCAAGCTGCGAGAGATGAACTATCTTGTCGAAGGCAAGGTAAATGCGCTGGGCGAAAAGATGTGGAAGAGCCACGGAGACCTGATGACCTGTTCCAACATGGTCAAAGAAAAGGTCTTCTCCAAACCGAAACCAGCCGAAGATGAAAATTATTACTACGGTCGTGGGTTCGCGGCGGTGATGAAGAGCCCCAAGGGCGCGCCGTTTTCCACAAAAAGCTGTTATATGAAGATGAATATCGACGGTTCGATCAGTGTGAGCATGGGCGGCGCTGAAGTAGGGCAGGGGCTGCGCACTGTCGTTCAACAGGTGACAGCCGAAGCATTGAAGATCGCCCCGGAGCGGGTGAGGGTGTACACCGAGATCGATACGCAGTATTCACCGTATGAATGGCAGACCATTGGCTCAATGTTCACCACCCAGGGTGGGCGCGCTATCGTGCGCGCGGCGGACAAGCTGATCGCGGTGTTGAAGAACACTGCGGCACAGGTACTCAAGACAGATGTGGATTACCTGGAATATGATGGTGATTACGTTTACCTGCGCAATGACCCGGATATCCGTGTGGCGGTGGCAGACCTAAGCCGCGGCTATATTACTTCAGATGGCATCACCATTGGCGAATATGCGCACGCCGTTTCTGACGCGCGCCTGCCGCGCTACGCCAACCCAGACGAAAACGGGCAGGGCAGCCTGGGTGTGAATTACACCTTCGGCGCTACGGCAGCGGAAATCCGTATTGAGAAGAAAACTGGCAAGATCATTGTGGATAAGTTCACCTCGGTGTTCGACGTTGGTCAAATCATCAACCCCAAGCAGATCCGCGGCTCGGTCATGGGCGGGGTGACCATGGCGGTAGGGGCGGCCTTATACGAAAAACTGGACATCAGCGAAGACGGTAAGATCAACAACCCGCAGTTGTTCAAGTACCATATTCCCACTTACAAAGAAGCCATCCCGATGGATATCGAATTCATCGAAACGCCCGATGCCGTTGGCCCGTTTGGCGCGCGCGGGGTTGGCGAACACTCGGTCATTGGACCGGCGCCGGCTATCATGAACGCCATCCGTGACGCGGTGGGTATTGATTTCTTTGAGATTCCCATCACACCGGATGTGATGAAAAAAGCCCTGGAAGCCAGGCAGGAGGTGAAATAATGGCAGAAAAAATCACTTTTACTATTAATGGGAAATTGACCACGGTTGAAGTTGACCCTGAGATGCTGGTCATTGATGTGATCCGAGATGTGTTGAACTTGACCGGCACCAAGCGTGGTTGCGATAATTCGGTTTGCGGCACCTGCACCATTGTGGTGAATGGCAAGGCCACTAAAAGCTGCAATATGCCGATCAAGAAGCTCGCTGGCGCGGACGTGCTCACCGTGGAAGGGTTGGCCAAGGGCACTGAGTTGCATCCTATTCAGAAGGCAATTTCCGAATCCGGCGCCATTCAATGCGGCTTTTGCACGCCCGGCATTGTAATGGAACTGTACGGGTTGCTGGAAGAAAAACCAGATGCCGCTCAGAGTGAAATCGAGAACGCGCTCAGCAAGCATCTTTGCCGCTGCACCGGGTACGAACCCATCCGTGACGGCGCGTTGATGGCGCAGAAGCTGATCAAAGAGAGAAAGTAACCCTGCTTACACACTCAGCGACCCTTCTTTTAGAAGGGTCGTTGTGTTTTATCCAAACCTGCCGGTAATATAATCGGACGTGCGCTGATCTTTGGGCACCTGGAAGATTTCGATGCCGCTGCCATATTCAATCAGCTCACCCATCAAGAAGAAGGCGGCGTAATCGGCCAGGCGCGCGGCCTGCTGCACGCTGTGCGGGGCGATGAGGATGGTGTACTCCTTTTTTAATTCCCGCAGCATGTCTTCTATGGATGAGGTGACGATCGGATCAAGCGCGGAAGTTGGTTCGTCCAGCAGGATGACTTCAGGTTCAAGCGCGAGCACGCGTGCCAGGCACATCCGCTGCTGTTGACCGCCGGAAAGGCTGAAGGCGGATTGGTTCAGGCGGTCGTGCACTTCGTTCCACAGGAATGCCTGTTTCAAGGCTTTTTCTACTTTTTCGCCCAGCCTGGCTTGATTGTGTTCGCCAGCCATCACCAGCCCATACGCCACGTTATCAAAGATGGACAAAGGCAGGGGAACCGGGCGAGAAAAAACCATACCGATTTTTCGCCGCAAGGTGATGACATCCTCCTCAGGGTCAAGGATGTTGCGCTGGTGAAAAAGCACCCGGCCTTTTATCTCCTTCACATCCGCCAGGTCATTCAGACGGTTCAAGGTGCGCAGGAAGGTGGATTTACCGCCGCCAGCAGGACCGAAGAGCACGGTGATGGCCCGTGATTCGATTTCCATCGAAACGTTCTTCAGGCTCTCATTATTATCTGAATATCGCACTGAAAGGTTTTGTACCTGTAACGCTTTCATCGGGTCACCATTGGCGTTTTGCCCGCGCGCGAGAACGGATCAAGGTGGCAATGAGGTTCATTCCCAGCACGAACACCAGCAACACCAGCACGGTTCCGTATTGGATCTGGATGGGCATGCCGGGAATCTGGGTGGAGATTACGAAAATGTGATACGGCAGCGCCATGGTGGCGTCTAACGGCGAGCGCGGTAGTTGCGGTAAGAAGAAGGTGGCGCCAGTGAAAAGAATTGGCGCGGTTTCACCGGCAGCGCGTTCCAGCCCAAGAATGATGCCGGTGATGATCCCGGGCAAGGCTTGCGGCAGCGTAATACGGCGGATGGTCTGCCAGCGCGTTGCGCCCAGCGAGGTGGAGACCACCCGGAATGAGTTGGGCACGCTGCGCAGCGCTCCTTCAGTGGTGCTGATGATGACCGGCAGTGTCATGATGGAAAGGGTCAATGACGCAGCCAGGATGCTGGTGCCCAAATGAAGGAACAACACGAATAATCCCAACCCGAAGAGCCCGTAAACCACGGATGGGATGCCCGCCAGGTTGATGATGGCGATGCGGATGATGCGGGTGAACGCTGTCTCCTGGGCGTATTCTGCCAGGTAGATGCCTGCCAGCACACCGATGGGCACTGAAAAGAGCGCAGTACCCAGCGTGAGATAAAGCGTACCCACGATGGCGGGAAAAATCCCTCCTTCCCGCATACCGTTCGACGGCGCAGCTGTGAGGAATTCCCAGCTGATGGCTGGCGCACCCTTGACCACTATATAAACCACCAGTCCGATGATGGGAATGATGGTGATGAGTGTGACCAGCCGCAGCAGGTGGAACCCGATGGTTTGCGCCATCTTCGCGCGGGTGAGGTGGGCTGCTTTCATCAGGATAACAACCTCTCAGAGCGTTGACGGGCTTTGGTGCTTACCAGGCTGGCGGTGATATTGATAACGAGCGAGAGAAGGAACAAAGTGATACCGATAAAGAACAACACCTGGTAATGAAGGCTGCCTGAGGCAACTTCACCCATTTCTGAAGCGATGGTGGCGGTCATGGTGCGCACCGGCCTGAAAAGCGAGTTTAAATGCAAGGGCATGAGCGGAGCGTTACCGGTGACCATCATCACCGCCATGGTCTCACCCAGCGAGCGCCCGACACCCAGCATCACAGCGGTTAACACGCCGGTTTTCGCCGCGGGCAGGGTCACATCCCAGATGGTTTGCCACTGCGTGGCTCCGAGCGCCAGGGATGCCTGGCGGTAGGAATGGGGCACAGTGTTGAGCGCGTCTTCGGCCACAGAGACGATGGTCGGAATGGAAATAAATGCCAGCAAAATGGCACCTGTGAACGCGGTCAGCCCGGTGGGAATATTCAGCATTTTTCGAAACAAAGGCGCAAAAACCAAGATCCCGATGAACCCGAGCACCACCGAGGGGATGCCGGCAAGGATTTCAACGATGGGCTTTAAAAGGTCACGCAGCCAGGGCGGAGCGACTTCTGAGAGATATACTGCGGTGCCAATGCCAAAGGGCAACGCGATAAGGGTGGAGGCGAGGGTGATCAGCAGGCTGCCGAAGATTAACGGCAGGATTCCGTAGTAACCTTCAATCGGGTACCAACGAATGCTGAAGAGAGAGCGGAGCGGGATATTGGTTAATGCCGGTAAACCTTCACGCAGCAAGAAGAAAAGAATGAGCACCACGAACAGGATGCTGGAATACCCGCTGATACGGATCACACCGTTGATGACCAGGCCGTCTTTTTCTTCTCGTGCCTTCATGATAGGGTTCTCATTCGTTTAAAACCGGCATGAACCCAAGTTTGTGCGCGATTTCCTGCGCTTCAGGGCCCATGATCCAATCCAGATAGGTTTTCACCAACCCCTCAGGTTCGTCAAGGGTGTACATATAAAGGTTTCTCGAAAGGAGGTACGTTTGGTTGCTGACAGTCTCCAGGGATGGGAGGATGAAGTTCATCGGCTCTTCAAGTGAGGATATTCCCACCAGTTTGACATCGCTGGTGATGTAACCCAGGCTGTCGTACCCGATGGCATTAGGGTTATCTCTCACCTCAGCGATAATACCTTCAGAAGAGGGGAGCAGCAAGGTGCTCGCAGAAAAAATGGCATTGTTATCCATCTCGCCCATGCGCACCACTGATTCCAGGAAGAAGAGATGTGAGCCAGAGTTGGTTTCGCGCGAAAGGCGGACGATTTCGCGATCTTCTCCACCCAGTTCGTTCCAGTTGTTGATCTCTCCGCGGTAGATACGAGAAAGCTGCTGCAAGGTAAGATTGCTGACGGGGTTGCGAGGATTGACGATGATGGCGATGGCGTCACGGGCAATGGTGAATTCGTGGGGATCGTAACCAGCCTGACGCGCCGCCGCCAATTCTTCTTCTGTAATCCGGCGTGAGGCGTTGGCGATATCCACCGTGCCGCTGATAAGCGAGGTGATGCCGGTGCCGGAGCCACCTCCGCTGACCGAGATGCGCGCGTTTGGGTTGACCTGTTGATAGCGCTCCGCCCAGGCCAGAGCGAGGTTAACCATGGTATCAGAGCCTTTATTCTCAATGGATACCGCGGCTGGCTGCGGCAAGGTTCCAGGCCGGGTATGCGAACGCCCAGCGCACCCCGTGAGCAGGAACAGGATGAACACAAATGAACATAATGCTTGTTTCATTGGTTTTTCAATTCTACCTTAAAGGCCAGGTTATAAAGGCCAGGTTATTGACGGATACCCAGGCTGGAACCAGCAGCGTAAAAATTGAATGAGGTATAATCATGCGGCTGATAACACAGGAAAGGTTGAATTATGGATTTCGGAACAGTACACCAGGTGGATATTGACGAGCAAATGCGCTCTGCTTACCTCGATTATGCGATGAGCGTGATTATCTCACGCGCGCTGCCGGATGCCCGGGACGGACTGAAACCGGTGCACCGCCGCATTCTCTTCGCCATGGCAGATATGGGGATTCGTTCCAACACAGCGTACAAGAAATCTGCCCGTATTGTGGGTGAAGTGTTAGGCAAGTATCACCCGCATGGAGATTCTGCCGTGTATGACGCTATGGCGCGCATGGCGCAGGACTTTTCCATGCGCTACCCATTGGTGGATGGACAGGGCAACTTTGGTTCCATAGACGGGGATGCGCCCGCGGCCATGCGTTACACTGAAGCCCGCTTGCACGCGCATGCCGAAGAAATCCTCGCCGATATTGATAAAGACACGGTCGATTTCACAGACAACTTCGATGGTTCTCTGAAAGAACCAGTTGTGTTGCCGGCGCGGCTGCCCAACCTGCTGCTGAACGGCTCGAGCGGTATCGCGGTGGGCATGGCTACCAGCATCCCTCCGCACAACCTGCGCGAACTGGCCAATGCCACCAATTACCTCATTGACCATTATGAGAAGATCGATGAGGTTTCGGTAGAAGAACTGATGCGTTTTGTGCAGGGACCGGATTTCCCCACCGGCGGCATTATTGTCGGTCGAGACAGCGTACACCAGGCTTACAGCACCGGACGGGGCAGGCTGGTGGTGCGCGGTCAGGCGCACATTGAGGAGATGAAAGGAAACCGCTATCAGATCGTCATCACCGAGATTCCGTACCAGGTGAACAAGACCAGCCTGATCGAACGCATTGCCGAGCTGGCGCGCGGCGGCAGGCTGGACGCCATCACAGACCTGCGTGATGAATCTGACAGGCGCGGCATGAGCATCGTGTTGGAGCTGCGGCGCGGAGCGCAGCCAAAGCAGGTGCTGAATCAACTGTATAAATATACCCCGCTGCAATCCACGTTTTCTGTGCATCTATTAGCGTTGGTGAATGGTGAGCCGCGGCTGCTTTCCTTAAAACGGGCGCTCCAAATCTATATTGAGCATCGCCAGGTGATCATTACCCGGCGTTCGAGTTTTGAGCTCGAGAAAGCGAAAAACCGCGCGCATATACTGGATGGTTTATTGATCGCCCTGGCTAACCTGGATGATGTGATTAAAACCATCCGCGAATCAAAAGATGCTGAAATCGCCAAAGAACGGCTGATGTCGAAATTTAATTTAACGGATATTCAGGCGCAGGCGATTCTGGATATGCAACTGCGGAGGTTATCCGCGCTGGAGCGGCAAAAGATCGAGGATGAGCACCGTGAGATTATGGCGCGCATCGAATATCTGCAAGACCTGTTGGCGCATCCCCAGAAAATGCTGGGTTTAATAAAAGAAGATATGAACGCCGTTTCAGAAAAATATGGTGACGAACGGCGCACCAAGATCGTTGGGGAAACTCACGAAGAGCTGAAAGAAGAGGATCTCATTACCGATGAACCTGTGCTGATTACATTCACGCGTAAAGGCTATATCAAGCGCGTGGCAGCAAGGCTCTACCGCTCTCAAGGCAGGGGTGGGCGCGGTGTTTCTGGGCAGACCATCCGCGAGGAAGATGAAATTGAGTTCCTCATCCCGGCGCGAACGCTGCACACCGTCCTCTTTTTCTCCGACCGCGGCAAGGTGTATTCTGAAAAGGTGTATCAGATTCCTGATGCCAACCGCACGGACCGCGGCATCCCCATTGTGAACGTTCTCTCCCTGGACACCGGCGAACGCATCACCGCGGCAGTTTCCGTGCCTGGCTTTGAGGAAGGTTCATACTTTACAATGGCGACCCTCGCCGGCAGGGTCAAGCGAGTGGCGCTGGCGGATTTCTCCAGCGTCAGACCTTCAGGACTGATCGCAATATCCCTTGACGAGGGAGATGAGCTGGGCTGGGTGCGCCTGACCAGCGGTAAAGATGAGATCATCATGGTTACCCGCGCCGGTCAGGCGCTGCGTATACCTGAAACCGAAATACGTTGCATGGGCCGGCCTGCTGCCGGTGTAACCGGTATCAAGTTGAAAACTGGAGATCGATTAACCTCGATGGACGTGATCGAACCAGAAGGGCAGCTGCTTACCGTGACCGAGCATGGTTTCGGCAAACGCTCTGACCTGGATGAATACCCGGTCAAAGGACGGGCGACTGGCGGTGTGGCGACCATCGCCCAAAAGCAAACGGCGAGGGTGGGGCGAATCACCTCGGCTCGCGTGGTGCAGGAGGAGGATGAAGTGACGCTCATTTCTTCCGGCGGCGTCATCTTGCGGTTGAAAGTGAAGGATATTTCAATGAGTGGCAGGGCGACGCGCGGGTTCAAGTTGATGGACCTGGGAGACGAGGATGTTGTCGCTTCGGTGGCGCGAATCCAAACTTCGGATATCTCTAAAACTGAAGGTGACTCGCTGCCGCTTGAAAACGGGAAAGCAGAGACGCCTGGAGAAGAACCTGCCGGAGTGTAGCTAATCCCTTCGCCTGAGGAATGAACGAAGGTAATCAACCTCTTCCCGGGTAGAGAGCCGGGACGGGGGATGAGCTCGTGCGGCGCATTAAATTGGCGGCATGATTTTTTGAAACACGACGAGCAGCAAGATGCCGAGGATAGCGACCATCAGAAAGAACACCAACGCGACGATGAAACGTTGAAAAGGGCTCATGCCCAAAAAGGGCGGTCGCTCAATGGTGTATCTTCCACCCCGGATATGCTCTTCTTCAATTAACTCTTCTTCATAAGCGCTGTTCACAGAATTGCGCAGGTCATCCAACATTATTCCCTCCCGGGTCATCCGGTTGTACGGGACGCAGGTGAATGTCTCCGACAGTCACAGGCACCATTTCTCCACTGTCATTGATCAGCAACAACTGACCCAATTCGTTGATCCCTTTAATTTTACCAATAATCAAGGGTCTTTCCGAATTTTCGATGCGCACCTGTTGACCTTTAAAAGCGAGGTGCTCTTCCCAGTATTGCATGAATACGGGTGTGCCCAGTTTACCGCGCCAGGCGTGGATGGAAAATAACAATTCCCGCAGGATGGCAGCGCGGTCGACGGGGCTGCCGTATTCCGCTTCGAGGCTGGTGGCTGGAAACCCCCTCAACTCCGGTGGAGGGATCGAACCCCGGTTGATATTCATACCGATGCCCATTATCACCGCCGCGGGTTGAGAACCCTGCCAGGAGGACTCCACCAGGATGCCGCAAAATTTTTGACCCTTGAGCAGCACATCATTCGGCCATTTAATCTGCGGGGAAAGCCCGCAAACCCGTTGCACTGTTTCGTGCACGGCGATGCCGCATAGGGGCGCGAACAGCGCCAACCGAGGGACTTCATCTGGCGTTGGGCGCAAGATCAGGCTGAGAGCCAGAGAGGCGCCAGGGGAAGTGATCCAGCGGCGATCGAAACGTCCGCGACCGCTGGTTTGCTGTTCGGCGAGCACCAGCGCGAAGTCTGGAGCGCCGCTCTCCGCCCAGCACTGGGCTTCGGTGTTGGTTGACCCGATGGATTCAAAGTGATGCCAGGCGCTAACCGCTGTCCCGCGGAGGGTTTCTGCTATCTCGTGCCTTTCCATGGGGCTAATTCTACTATGTAATACAAGGAGAGCGGGATTGACCGCTCTCCTTGTATATCTCCTCGGTGACAGGGCGTTTTACTTAGCGTTGATTTTGATGGTCTTCGGTTTGGCTTCTTCAGCTTTGGGCAGGTGAATGGTGAGCACACCATCCTTCATGCCCGCGCTGATCTTCTCGCTGACGATCGGGTCGTTGATTTCGACGCTGCGGCTGAACTTCCCGGCGGGCATCTCTGAAAAGAGATACTCTGATTTCTCATCGCGGATTTCTTGATATTCACCATCGATCGAGAGCGTGCCATTGTTGAACTGGATGTTGATCTCATCGGTTGAAAGACCTGGCAACAAGGCGGTGAGGGTGTACTCGTTCTCATTGACTTTCATTTCCAGCGGGAAAGACAGAACGCGTTCCTGGTTGAAGGTGTTCTCCAGCATTCTCCTCATCATCCTGCGGCGGCTTTCGGCTATCATTTCTGGGGTGCGAATATATAGGGTCATTTCATTCCTCCATATCTTTTTCATAAATTTACACACATTTTAGGCGCCGGATATAAGAGGGTGATAAACAGATTATTAAAAGCGTATTAATATTCATTTCTTCTTTGAGGTTTCCTAGCTGTGGTATCATTCCGCCAGGAAGGAAGACATGGAAGATAAGATCACCATCATCGAAGGACCGCCACCGGTCTTTGAAAAAATTGATGACGGCTGGGCGCTGGGTCTCACCGAAAGCTCGGCCTATTATGGGATGGCGCTGACGCGGCTGCGCACTTTCAACGGACCGGCGCTGGTGGAACGCTGCCACCGCAGGTGGAACCGGCAGGAACCGATCTTCCTGCATTACCGCAACGAGATGGGGTTGGAGCAGCAGGTGCCCATCTTGGCGGCGCGAGCCAGCGAGGTGGATGAAGGGCAGGTGCTGTTCCTGTGGATTCGCTACCCAATGGATTCGCATGGTGACGAATGAAGCGATGAGTTGTAACAAAACCAAGCCCGGCATCACGCCGGGATTTTGTTCGTTAAAAACAAGAAACATCTGGGTGAGGGGGGCACCCAAATGTTTCTTACCCTTAATATACACCAGTCCGTATTCGATGGCAAGGGGTAAAATGAGGTTTGAATCTTAAAATTTGTGCCCCGGGAGGGACTCGAACTCTCAACCTAAGCGTTAGGAGTGCTTTGCTCTGTCCTATTGAGCTACCGGGGCGACAATGTGATTATATCATTGAGAAAACCGCTCTTCAAGAGAAAGAGAGGGATCTTTCTGTTATGAGCCTATCAAAAGAAAACACCCAGTTTGAACTGGAAATACTTGACTTCGCCTATGGTGGGAACGCTTTTTCCCGCCTGCCTGATGGCAGACCGGTCTTTGTGCCTTTCACCATGCCTGGCGAGCGGGTGCGAGTGCGCGTGACGACGGCATTTAAGGATTATTGCACCGCTCAACTGGAGGAAGTGCTTAAGCCTGCGCCCGGGCGTGTCGCTCCCCGCTGCCAGCATTTTACCGTCTGCGGCGGATGCCATTACCAGCACCTTCCCTACCAGCAACAGCTTGAGGTCAAACAGAGGATCGTGGCAGACCAGCTGCGGCGTATCGGTAAGATCACCGCACCAGCGGTTAACCAGATCATCCCTTCCGCCGATGAGTGGCAATACCGCAGCACCATGCAGTTCCATATTTCGAAGAACGGCAGGCCTGGTTTCCGCGCCGGTGATGGCAAGACTGTGATCGAGGTGAACGAATGTTATTTGCCCATTAAGGGTATTGATAAACTTTGGCCGAGGTTGGATATCGACGCGCAATCAGGCATCCGTCGTGTAATGCTGCGCGCCGGTTCAGATAGCGAGCTGTTGGCAGCCCTGGAAGGCGAAAGCAACCTGCCGCCTGAATTCAACCTCGATTTCCCACTCTCCGTGCATTACTTGAGCAGCGATCGAGATTACCTGTTGGCCGGAGACGCGCACAACCTGATGACAGTGAATGGGGTGAACTTCATGGTTTCGCCGCGTTCTTTCTTCCAGGTGAACCTGGGGCAGGCTTGCAAGATGGTGAATTATGTGCTTGCCAATGTTGACCTCAATTCTGCGGTTAGCGCTCTTGACCTCTACAGCGGGGTCGGCCTCTTCTCTGCCTTTCTCGCCCCACGGGTAAAAGAACTCATCGCCGTTGAATCCTCTGCAAGTGCCTGTGACGATTTCGCCGCCAACTTCGACTTTTACGACAACGTCTCACTTTATGTGGGTGGCGCAGAGCAGGTTTTGCCTGGGCTGCGAATAGCGCCTGACCTGGTGATTGTGGACCCACCACGCGCTGGCTTGATGTTTAAGGTAGTGGATTACCTGGTCAACAGTCCGGTCACGCAGCTGGTGTACGTCTCCTGCGACCCGGCAACGCTGGCGCGTGATTGCTGGCGCCTGACGCAAGGCGGCTTCACCATCCGCTCCGTTCAGCCATTTGACTTTTTCCCGCAGACCTATCACGTTGAGTGCGTGGTCTTCCTTGATAAAAAGAGAGGATGAAGAGGTGGCTGTTTTCCTTACGGTAGAGTGTTTTTTGAACGACGTCTCTCTGTTCCCTGGTGTTCAGCGGTACAGCGAAAAGACCGCCACACGTACGGGCGGCGGTTGCAGCGACTTTGACAGGGTTTCAAAAAAATGTGTGATAATTGCCACGAAAAGGACTGGTTTGACTTGATTACCAGGCGTCTTTCTACAGGAGCACAAAATGAAAAAAGTGATTAAGTTGACTACTGCTTTCCTCGTGTTAAGTTTTCTGCTTTCTTCATGCAACCTGCCTTTCTTCCGCGGAGACGCGGCAGAAGAAAACAACCCGCCGAACCTGACCCTGACCGCGTTATTTGATACCAGCATGAACATCCCGCCATCAATGACGCCGGCGCTACCGACCTCTGTGGAAGTTATTCAAACGACTCCGGCTATAGTTCTTCCCACGCTGGCAGGCAGTGATTCCCCCACTCCCAATCCCATTCCTACCAATACTTCCGCGCCGCCCACCGCCGAGGTGCGCCAGCGCAGCGGTAAGTTGATGAAAGCCGCGTACCTCTCAACCCCTCCGGTGATGGACGGAACTTACGCGGAATGGGTGGACAAGACTAATAAATACGCCATCCCCTACGTGGTGTGGCAGCCCTCGAACTGGAAGAACATGGAAGACCTCGAAGGCGCCTTTGCCGCGGGGTGGGATGACAAGTACCTGTACATTTCTGTAAAAGTTACGGATGATGTATTCGCGCAGAATAAAAGCGGAGAATCCCTCTACCTGGGTGATTCAGTGGAGGTGATGATCGACGCAAACCTGGATGGCGATTTTTATGTGAATTACCTCAATGACGATGATTTCCAGTTTGGCATTTCGCCTGGCAACCCGGCGAAGGGTATCGACCCTGAAGTGTACTTGTGGTACCCTTCGGCACTCAAGGGCAGTAAATCGCAGGTGCTGGTGTCTTCGCAATTCGAAACCAGCCCCATCTACCGGGTTGAGGTGGGTATTCCCTGGTCCATGCTGGGCGTAAGCCCCTACAACGGTTTACACCTGGGTTTTGTTGTGTCGGTGAATGATAACGATAAACCCTCGGAAAATCTTCAGCAATCGATGATTTCCACCGCGCAACATCGGAATTTCCTTGATCCCACCACCTGGGGAGAACTGGTGCTCGTCAAGTAAACGGGCGAATAAAAAACTGGCTGCCGACAGGCAGCCAGTTTTAAAAGAGGATAGAGGCCAGTTCAGCCCGGTACTTGCGTGTGAGCTCGGCTTCAGGGTCAAGCAGTTCCAGCAACGCGAGCAGTACGCTGCGGGCGAGGTCCTTACGATAGCGCTTATCCTGACGTATCACTTCGAGCAGGCCATCAATGCCGGCGAGGGTATTTCTGCGCTTGACCAGGCGTATTGAGTTGACAAAGACCGCGTCGAGGTCATTCTCCTGCGGCAGCTGGTCATCATCAATGTCCTGCAGCGCTTTTATCAGCGGCACAAGTTTTTCGGCGGCGTTGAATTCAGGGCTGGCGGGGAAATTTTGATAGAGCGAGCGCGCGGCGGCGCTGTTACCCTCCAGCAGATTGATTTTAATTATCCCTAAAAGGCTTGGGGAGTGGTTTTCATCCAAATCCAGCGCCTGCATAAAGGCTTCCATGGCTTCTTTCAGCTCGCCAGCGTGAAGCAGGCTGTTGCCTTTTTGCGCCAGCAGGTCAGATGGCCGAGGTGGAAGGATGCGGGCAAGAAACTCGCGCACCACATGCTCGGGGACCAGACCGGTAAAGTCAGAAACCTTGCGCCCCTGGCTGAATGCCATAACAGTGGGGATTGAGCGCACACTGAAGCGCAGCGCCAAGTTGGGGTTGGCGTCTACGTCTACCTTGGCCAACCTGAACTCTCCCTGTGACTGCTCAGCGAAACGCTCGAGCATGGGGGTGAGCACCCGGCAGGGCTTGCACCAATCCGCCCAGAAATCCACCACAACCGGGATGTTCTGCGAGTAGGCGATGACATCGTACTCGAAACTGGATTCAGTTACGGATATGATGTGCTCAGAGGTCATGCCATCTCCATGGTGTCGTATACAAATCCTCTCCCTCTGCGCCTTACTCCGAAGAAGGAGCTGAAGGATATTCGAGTTTGAGGATATTTCCGCGAATATCCAGTACCACGCGAAACCCCATGAGCCCCAGGTATGCCCTGGTTTCTTCAGGGATGCCGTGATCCAACAAGAATTCGTATTGCTTGTCGATATTCTTTAAAGATGCTTCAAGGATGGCGTGAGAAAAAATGTCATCCTGCCCGGTCATTTTCGCTGCCTGCGCAGCGATGATATCTTCGTTGCCTTCGACCTGTTTGAATAAAGAGCGCAGGATTTCCAGGTCGATGGGTCGGGATGGCACGTGGCGCTTAAACCCGGCATCATCAATGACGTAGCAAGGCTCGCTCCCTACAATCGCGGTGTCGACGGGGTGATCAAATTCATCGCTAATCAATCCTTTGAACAATGGTTCAGCAGCCATCATCATCTCCACCCTAATTATAAAGCATAGTGATGACGTGGAACACCGGTGAGCAATAGAAGAGCGGCTGAGGAAGCTTTAAATGTTGATTTCGACCCGAGTACCGCCAACTTTACTGGCAAGCTGTTCTTCATAAGGCACAACGGGCAAGGTCCAGCGGTAAAGCCACCTGGCGGCTTCTGAAAACAGATTGATACAGCCATGGCTGCGCGGGCGCCCAAAATCGTTATGCCAGTAAGTGCCGTGAAACGCCACACCTTCTTCAGTGAAGTAACAAATCCAGGGTACACCTGGCAGGTCATACCCCCATGAAGAAGCCAGGCTGCCGTTGACCATGTGCCTTGAGGGACGTTTGTAATCCGTGCGGAAGCTACCGGTGGGCGTGAGGTAGCCATTGCGATATTCGGTGCCACTCGAACAGCGTAACATCTGCACGGGTGCATCTCCTTCGTAAGCCACTACAATCTGTTCTTTCAAGCGCACTTCCAGGCGCTTATCCTGAGCGTTCACCTCAGGAGATATGGGTTCCACCTCAGCCGGCGCGATAACACGCAGGTGGGCGGGGTTGACATAATATTTGAACCGGTAAAAGTCTTCCTGCACCTCGTACCAGTCATCCCCTCTGGCGTCTTGCAGAATGCCGGTGATCCAATGCGTGGAAGAGTAATACAGCCGATAGGCCACGATATTTTTTAGCAGCGGGTTCCAGATGGCGTCGGTGAAGGGCACGGTCACCTCCCCCAGCAAACCTTTCACGGGGATGTCTTGCCGGGTTTCATTCAGACTGATCTTTACCGGCTGCACCGACCCGGAATGCACGTATCCCTGCCCGTCAAGCTGATACCACACGCGGTTGTGACTGGGCTCAGAGGAGCTGACTTCCATGCGGGTGATGGGCAGCACCAGGTCTTTCCACAGGGTTTTCAAGGGTTTACCTTCTGCAGAAGGGGTGGGGAACATATCCACCTTGTTGGTGGTGATGCGGCCAAGCTGGGCAGCCGTGTCTTGCAGGCTGCGAGTTTGCGCGTAGGCGTAAGTCGTTGAATGGATGGCCAGCAAGGAAAGGATGGAGGCGCTGCTGAGCTTGAGGAACTCGCGCCTGCTCATGTTGCGCAGGTCTAATGCTTCTGCCATGTCAATAATGCACGCTGACCAAAGTACCAACGTCGGCGAAATCGTATAGCCAGGCGGCGTCGCTGGTGCGCATGTTCACGCAGCCATGGCTCATGGGGGTGCCGAAGTTGTTATGCCAGTATGTACCGTGAATGCCGTAGCCTCTATAGAAATACATCGTGTAAGGCACATCCGGCAGGTAGTAATCATCTCCCCGCATATCCGTGTAACGGTATTTCACATAGATCTGGTAATCACCGGTGACGGTTGGGTGCAGCCAGGTGCCCGTAGATACCAGGAAAGAAGCTACCATCTCATCACCATCAAAGGCGTAAAGCATTTGACTGCTCAAATTGATGTCGATCCAGTGCCCTTCATTGTCCGTGCGGATGGCAACCGGTTCTTGCGCAGCCGGCAGGTAGGTTGGCCAGGGGGTATCTGTGGGCAAGGGAGTGTTTGTGGCGGTGGGTGTGAAGGTACTGGTAGGCGTAAAGGTTGGCGTGGCGGTTGGTGTGGCGGTTGGGGTGGCTGTTGCTGTGGGTGTAAGGCTGGGCTTTACCAGCGCGTCCGCGGGGATGGGGGCAGCGGAACTGCGCGCGAGCGCAATCCAATTGGGTACAATGGCCCAGATCACGAAAGCTGCCAGCGCGATCAGCACGGCGACCAGCAAGAAAATCAGCCACTTGCGCTGGGTTTTTCTTCTCAGCACGGGTTTTCTTGTACCTGGCGTAACAGCCTGTTTCGCTGGCTGCGGTTGACCGGGTAGCTCGCCCTTTTCACGGGGAGCAGCCGCTATGGGACGAGGGCTTGCAGGCTGAGCGCCATCAGGTTTCGCGGCGCGAACGCGGATGGGCTGGGTCTCATCTGCCGCCGGACTTTGGGGCTGAGGTTTCGCGGCGGGAGTTTCCTCAAGAGAAGTTCGAGCGAGACGGTTGAGCGCCCAGCGCATGCCTTTGGTGGCCCACTCGCTGGTGGGGTTGATCGCGAGCGCCTTTTGCAGGTATTGGAGGCTGACCGCTGGTGGTGATGCCGCAGCCAGCAGCAACCAGGGCTCTTCGCGCTCAGGCGCGATCTGGGCAGCCTGGTGCGCCCACTGCCTGACCTCCGCGAAGTCGCGGTTTTTCAAAGCCGCCTGGGCGTTGAGAATGGCCTGCCTGTAAGCGGGAAAATCCTGTTTATTCATGGCACGGGAGTGGGCTGGACGAGGGTGACGTTTTCATTGCGAATGAAGCAAAGCAGCCCATTTACAATTCCCTGGGCGACCAGGTCTGCGTTTTCAGTTAAGATTTGCCGGTCGAGGTTCAGGAAGCCGGTCTCGATGATAACCGCCGTGGTCGTGGAGTGGATCTCATCAAAGGCGTGATAATAGGTCATATCTTCTGAGGCCGCGTTGGGATGGTAGGTGAGCCCAGTTGTCTGCGCATACCGGTCAGCCATGCACAGGGTAAGGCGGGTGGCTTTATCAGGATACACGCTATGGATGGCGGCGGCTACTTTGAAGCCTGAGGCTTCATTGCTGATGAAATCACAGGTATCAGCGTGAATCGAAACCAGCGCCAGCGCCTTGTACTGTGAAAGCCGGTCGTCGAACTCCTCCAGCAGGTCGACTGTGTAACCCTCAGCCATGAGTTTTTGTTGCACCAACGAGGCGATTTTCAGGTTAACCTGCTCTTCGGTGAGCCCATCCGGGCATAAGGCACCTGAATCGTTTTTATAGTGACCAGAGACGATACCAATTGGCAGCGCAGGCGTTGCCGGCGTGTTCACCTGAACAGGAGCAGAAATGCGGGGGTTTGCCTGCCACGCCTGGAAGATGCGGTCAAACATCTCGCCAGAAAAAAGATTGTTGGGTGTGAACAGGGTAAAGAGCGAGGCTAATAGAAAAGCGGTGACGACGATCGACTGGATGCTGCTCCATATACGGAAGGGTTGATGGCTATCCTGTTCTTCCTCTTCCGACTCTGGCAATAGGGATTCCTCCTCTTCCGGCAGAGGTTCAAAGGGCGGCTCAACATGGTCAAACAATGAATCGTCGCTCATCCAATCACCAGGATAAATTATAGCAAGGTTTGTGCCAGATGAAGGTTTTTCCGCGCCGCGACGCTTGACGTAGGCCCGCGGCATGAGTATAAAAGGGAGAGGAGAATTAGATTATGTTCACTCGAAATGATCTTCGGCAGGTAATGAGACGCTGGCCCAGCGGAGTGGCCATCCTTACAACTTCAGATGGGCTTACGACGCATGGATTGAGCGTTAATTCTTTCACTTCTGTCTCTGTTGACCCCGAGATGGTAACAGTCACCCTGGCGAATACCACGCGCGCTAAACGCATTGTGGATAGGACCGGCCTGTTTGCCATCAACTTGCTTCCTGAGACACAGGCAGAACTCTCTGATGTTTTCGCCGGCAGAATACCAGAACATGCTGATCGCTTCGCGGGTGTTGAGACCACGCCTGGGCTCACCCAGATACCCCTATTAAAAGCCGCTTCTGCGCATGTGGAGTGCCGGGTCGTCCACACTTACGAAATGCCGCATTCTACCCTGTATGTAGCGGAAGTGCTGCGCGCGGAGAAAAACGCAGACGCGCCGCCGTTGGTGTACTTTAACCGGGAGTACCATAGGATACAGTAATGACCAATCCACTAACAGAAGAAGAAAAACACTACCTGCTCCAGCTGGCCCGGCGAACCATTGAACAGGCGTTAAAACAGGCGCCAGAACCTGAAATCGATTTAGGGATGCTCTCTGCAGCGCTCAAGGAACCTGGGGCGTCCTTTGTAACGCTTACCATCCGGCGTAACCTGCGCGGATGTATCGGCAGCCTGGAAGCCCGCCAGGCGCTGGCTTTTGACGTGCGCGAACACGCTCGCCAGGCAGCCTTTGAAGATTATCGTTTTCCTCCTCTCTCGAAGGCTGAATTACCCGCGACCAGCATCGAAATTTCAAGGCTGACTGCACCGCTTGACCTGGAATACCAACAACCATCCGACTTACCGCGAATCCTGCGGCCAGGCATTGACGGGGTGATCCTTCAAGATGGGTACAGGCGGGCGACTTTTTTGCCGCAGGTGTGGGAGCAGCTCCCGAATGTGGATGATTTTCTTTCACACCTCTGCGTAAAAATGGGTTCCCCGGCTGACCTGTGGAAAAGAAAAACGCTGCAGGTAAAAACCTACAGCGTTGAAGAATTTCATGAATAAAGGAAGTTCTTTTTCTCTCACTTCGAGAGTGATCTAGAAGTGGTGTGTTTCGACAACATTCAATACGAAAATCCTGCAACGTTTTTGTGATGGATCAGTGGTTTCAGGAAAGCAGGCTCTTATCAAAGCCAGTGCGTTTTCAAGCTTCTCGTCTTCGGCAACGCAAAGCAGGGTCGAAAGTCCTCTTCTGAGAAAACCGCCCGTCGAGGCGATGGTGGTGACGCGGTAGTCTCCGTGGGTCAGGGCGGACGTGACCATTTCTGAATCATCATCATTTACGATAGCAATGATCATTTTCATGACTATAACTCCTCGTAATGTTCGATCTCAAGGGCGAAAACGGTGGCGCCGCCCACAGTCACAGGGGTAGGCGCGGGCAGGGGCAGGGGGGCGCTTTCCAGCGGCACAGCGATGTATTCGATACGTTGGCGGCAGTTATCATGCAGTGCGTTTAGTATCTGCGGCTGCTGTTCTTGTGGAATGCCAATTATCAGCGTGGCGTTGCGCCGACCTAAAAAAGCGCCGGTGCTCGGCAGACGGATGAGGGATATATTCATATCGTTGAGGATATTTTCTACCAGGTCAGCGTCCTGCGCCTGGACTACCGCCATCAGCATGGTGTTGGGGGTGGATGCGGGTTGTTCACTCATCGCCCATCTCCTTCTTCCTCGCTCATTCCAGGATTATCCTGCTGGTACCTGGCTGATTCAGGTATAAAACTTCTCCAGATTGCAGGTGAATTTCAGTCAGGTGATGCTTTACCAGCAGTTCCAACTGATTATATTGTACCGTAACTGGAGGTTGTTTTCCATCATAATGCCTGATGACCAACTCGCGGTTGGATAATTTCATCAGACCGTGCAGTCTAAGAAAGAGCGCAGTAGGCGCAAGCTCGGCTATTCGTGAGGTTGAACAGCGAGAACGGCTGCCCTGGTCAGATGGCCCTTTTCCCAGGTCTTTGAGAAAATGATTTTGAAACAACTGGCCAGCCTGGTCGAATTTGCCGTATCTCACCAGACCGTCGATTACCATCGCAGCCAGGTAGGATGGGAGCAACAAACCAGGCGCTGGCTCTGATACCGGGAAGACAGCCAAACCCTGGTCTGTTAGATAAGATTTGACTTTGGCGCGCGAGGTTATTCTGCGGGAGTCCTTTTCACTGAGAAAACCAGCATAACAGGCCATAAGCTCAAAGACGCTTGGGGAATTTTGGCCCACCAGGCTGATCTCTCCGCGCGCCCCCTCTGGCAGCCCCTTGACGCTTATCGATTCAATGAATTCAAATTCTTCGCGCGGAACGTAACAAAACGATGAACCGACTGGCTGAAAATCAGCGGCAGTGATTCTCTTCTCTAAGTAGGTGCCTGCTGCAAAACCGGTTAGACAACCGTTCAACTCGTCAGGAAGCCTTCCCTGGTAATCGAGCCGCAGGCAAATCTTCCCGGGGTGAGGTAGATTTTGTTTGAACCGGGGGAAGCCATCATTGTGGAAACTGGCAAGAACCAGCCTGGTGGTTCCCGGAGCAGACGGGTGGTTCATTCTGTCCGTGGGTTTCAACAAATCTGTTCCTGCTTCTGCCAACCGGGCGCGGATTTGTTCCAGCCAATCAAGCGCATCATTCATTTCTATCACGCGGCCAATGCGCAGTAGCTCAGATACCTCGCGGTAAAGCAGCGACACCAGAAAAAGGTTGCGAGGATGCGCAAGCCTGACCCACAGTTCAACCAGGTCTGCATGAGTATCGGGTGAAGGATCATTAAATCCAAGTTGCAACGGATGGGTCAAGGCGCTGAGAACCAGGCTCCCCGAGTCATCTAATACCACCCAGGTTTTTAAAAAAGCGAGCAGCTGGGGGTAGATACCCCTCAGCCAGGTGAAATCATCCAGGTAGGGCTGCAGCTCAGAAACGAGCGAGGTCAGCATGGGTAATGATGAATGACCAGTAAGCGTATGGTTCACGCTGGCGCGGAGATCAATCCGACCGTTGGGTTGCTGAAGGTTGAGGAAATTTTGCAACAGCCCTTTGAGCGCTTCAGGGCGGCCTGGCAGGAGATTGTGAGCGAGCAGGTAGATTTCAGGCAGGGTCTGACCGTTCCACTCTGGCTGTGCGTCAAGGATACTTTCAGAAACGTGGTAGCCGAGATCTGGTGAGCGGTTGGCCACGTAGGTGATCTGGGTGTGCTTTTGCAGCGGGGGCATGAGCAACTGGTAAGTTCGATCCTGCGCATGCTGCAGTTTATCATCAAGCGCAGCTTGGGCAGAGGTGCAATGAACTTTCGAACCTTTATTGGCCATTTCTATTTTGATTTGTTCAAGCTCAAGCGCACTGGAAGAGAATTGACGCGCCTGTTGTGTGGAGGATTCAACAGAGGTGAGTGAAGCCAACGCCCACGTGACCTGGCGGCTGGTGCCTGGCATCAGGAGCATTTGATTGCCCAACCCTGGAAAATCGGTCAGAGAGGCCATTGCTCCACCGGTAAGGTAGAAAACCGGGCGAAGGTTGGCGCATTCTCCCTGCATGATGGTATTCAAGCCTGCCTGCGCGTGTTTCATGGGGCTGCCGCCTTGCAATGGCTGCAGATGAACGCGCCAATCAACCACTACTTTGAGCAAAGCTTGCCCCGTGTTTAGGCAGTTCATTTGACCAACCACCACCTGCGGGTGAGGAACCCAGACGCGGTATTCAACGTCTATGGATGGAAAAGGAGAGAAGGTAAATTTAACCAAACAAGTGGATGAAAAGGAAACCACCGGGTATGCGCTGAACCTGGCTGGGTCTTGAATCACCAGGTTTTCCATGGAGAATTGTGGAAAAACGTGCATGCGCGAGGCGCGTAACCCGTAAGTTGTGAGCAGTGATAACGCCTTTGGTTCTGCCAGCTCTGTTCCAATCGCCCAGCATTGATCATCCAGAATACCGGGTTTTCCAAAGCGCATATCCACGCAGAGAAAGCGGCAAATCGCTTGTGGTATGACTGAGGGTAGCATTAAATCTTATTGTATGAGTACACGCCCACGAGGTCAATGGAATTATAGTAGAATCAAGCCATGGCTGTACAGGATAAAGGTGTAAATGACAGATGATGTGAATACGCCGGCGGATGAATCCGCGGTACCCCAAAAACCCATCGACCCTTCCTTGCCGAACATTGGTCGTTTCCAGAACCTGCCGAATCCTGAAGAACCGCCGGGCTACACCTGGCAATTCATACAAGATCGCAGCCATTCTCAGGCGACCGTGCCGGTAACGCCTTCCAACGAGGAACAAGTGGCTGATAGCAAGACGGAGCCATCTTCACCTCACCCTCAGGATGAACAGAACTCTCAGGGGCCAAGCGGTGATACAGAACCCCATCGCCTGAGACTGAGAACTTCCGATACAGGCGGGGAAAAGGCTGAAAGTGAACATTTTGAAGACCTGCTCACAGTACCTAGCGTTTCGTTACCCTCAATAACGAGAAAAGAAGAAGGTTATCCTCCCCGCAAGGTCATTCCGCCAGCAGGGGGGCGCGATGGATTGCCGCGCAAGGTGGATGAAGTGGATTTATCCGCGACTATTGCCACCCCTGCCGCGCTCCAGGTGAATAGAACTGGAGAGAAAGCGGCGCGAAAACTGCCTGCCGCGCCGCCTGCCCGGGCGAAGATCCCCGCAATGAACAGGAGAAAACCCACCCGTCCAAGGCAGCAAAAAAAACCGGGCTTTGATTATGGCGGCTGCCTGGTCAAGGTGGTTGTTATTCTGTTGTTTATGCTTGTGGTGGGTGTTATCTTTGCTGGTATTGTCTTTGTATATCAATACTACACCATCGCTTCCACCCTGCCCAGTGTGGAGGATATTCGCGGGCACGCGTCTCAATTTGAAACTACGCGCTTTTTTGATCGCAACGGGCAGGTTCTCTATGAAATGATCGATCCGAACGCAGGGCGTAGAACCTACACCCCGCTTGAAGATATTTCGCCGTATGTGTTGGCGGCAACCATCGCTACGGAAGATAAGGAATTCTATAATCACCCTGGTTTTGACCTGTTGGCGCTGGTCAGGGCGATGGTTACCAATTACACCAGCGGAGAGGTTGTTTCTGGCGCTTCCACCATCACCCAACAACTGGCGAGAACCTTATTCTTTACCCCCGAAGAACGGGTTGAAATCTCCTACCGGCGCAAGGCGAAAGAAATCATTCTGTCTTCAGAAATCACCAGGCGCTACACAAAGGATGAGATCCTTGAACTTTACCTGAACGAGATTAATTACGGCAACCTGGCGTACGGTATTGAGGCGGCCGCAGAGACGTATTTCAACACCACAGCGAAAGAACTTACCCTGGCTCAAGCAGCCTTTTTGGCCGGGTTGCCGCAGGCGCCAAGTGTGTATGATATTTTCTCGAATCGCGACATGACCTTGAACCGCAATAAGCAGGTTCTTACCGCCATGTACAACGTCAGTAAAGAGAAAGACTGTATCTATGTGAGCAACAGCCCGCAGCGTATCTGTATAGAGGCGCAACAGGCAGCTGACGCCTATATCTGGATCGACAATTATGAGTTTAAGTTGAAGGCAAACCCAATGGTATACCCGCATTGGGTCACCTACATACGCTATCTGCTTGAAACCATGTATGACCCGCAAATGATCTACCGTTCAGGGTTCAGGGTATTCACCACGCTCGACCCGCACTTACAGCTTGAGGCAGATCGTATTGTCAGAGAACAGGTGGAAGCGCTGGCAGACCGCCATGTGACAGATGGCGCGTTGGTGGCGATCGACCCGGAAAGCGGGGAGATACTCGCCATGACCGGTTCAGCGGATTTTTACAACGAAGACATTGCCGGGCAGATCAATATGGCGCTGCAACCACGCCAACCGGGTTCATCCATCAAACCTCTCACTTATGCCGCCGCTTTTGAAAAAGGGTGGACGCCGGCTACTGTTTTATGGGACGTGCCGAGTGAATTTCCACCTTCTGGCGACCCGAACGACACACGTGACCCTTATATACCGGTCAATTACGATGGCAAATTCCATGGACCTGTTTCAGTAAGGTCAGCTCTGGCGAATTCTTATAACGTCCCGGCGGTCAAGGCACTGGAATTTGTGGGAATTTATGACAATCCTGCAACAGTTGAAGCGGATGGATTGATTGCTTTTGCCCGCCGACTGGGCATCAGCACACTGGTACGCAATGATTATGGGCTATCACTGACGCTGGGTGGCGGTGAAGTAACCCTGTTCGATATGACCAGCGCTTTCAGCGTGTTCGCGAACAACGGCAGAAGAGTAGTGCCGGTTGCCATCACCCGTATTGAGGATCATAAGGGAAAGATCATTTATGAATCGAAACCGCGAGAACCTGAACAGGTGATGCGCGCAGAACACGCGTATTTGATCACTTCCATCCTTTCAGATGCCATGGCGCGCGCGCCGATGTTTGGCTCGGATTCGATCTTAAACCTGCCGTTCCCGGCGGCGGTTAAAACGGGCACCACCAATGAATACCGCGATAACTGGACCATTGGCTACACCCCTGACCTGGTGACTGGAGTATGGGTGGGCAACGCGGATAATTCTCCTATGGTGGGCACTTCTGGTGTATCTGGCGCGGCGCCCATTTGGAATGCCTTTATGAATTCGGCAATACCTTACCTCACTGGCAACGCGCCTGCCAATTTCACCCGGCCAGAAGGCATCGTGGAAAAAGAGATTTGCGTCTATTCAGGCGCAGAACCATCGGAAAATTGCACTGAGCGCAGGAGAGAGCTGTTTGCTTTTGATCAACCTCCGCCTTCGAGCGAAGATGACCTGTGGAAGCTGGTGAAGGTGGATACCTGGACAAACCTGAAAGCCTCAAGCGCCTGCGAAGGCTTCGCTGAAACCAAACTGGTGTTGAATGTAAGCGACAAGTGGGCGAAAAAATGGATCGACGACACAGACCAGGGAAGAGCGTGGCTTGAGAAAATCAACTTCTCTCCGCCGGTTATCTACGTGCCTTCAAGGGAATGCCGAGCGGATGACCCCCGCCCCACTTTATTGTTCGTGGGATTGAATGACGGGCAAACCATCACCACGGATAAATTAGACATTTACGCAGTTGTGGACGCCACCAAGAACTTTAAAGAATATTACCTGGAGTACGGGGAGGGGAAGGATCCGCACAAGTGGACAACGCTGGTGGAACCCGGCGGAGAAACTTCTGCCGACCCGCAGAAGTTGCTCACCTGGGACCTGCTCAAGGTCAATAATGGGGTGGTGACGCTGCGTCTGTTCATGCTCTCCACCAAAAACGGACACGCTGAAAAACTGCTTAGGCTCAACCTCCAGGTGCCCACTCCCACACCTACCAATACGCCCACGCCGACCGAGACGCCTACCATTACACCGACCCCTACGAGTACGGCAACTCCCACGCCTACGCTTACGTTAACTCCCATGCCATTGTTCCCAACTCTTGATGCATTCCTGCAGACGCTGTTACCGCCCGGGAATTGATGAGATACGGTGTCGCTTATCTTCGCCGCGGGCAGATGTGAATGGGATCTTGGGATGTAAAAAAACGGTGCAGTGGTTGCCCTTCCAACGAGAGCACTCTGCTGTTGGCAAAAAAGGGGAAGTGAAAATCAGTGAAATCCCCGGCCGATTTTCCGGGGATGGGCATGAGCCTGGCGGTGAGCGGTTTGTCAAGCCGGATGGATATAGCAGCGATGTCCATCAATACTGACCGCAACTGCTCAATGGAAGTATCGCCCGGCAGGGGGATGGTATCCAGGCCGGTACCGCAGAGGGTTGAATAAAGCAGCAGGTCTTTGACGTTTAGTTGTCCCTCAGCCGCCCTTTTTGCCAGGATGGAGTCTTCCAGCAACGGCAGCATCATGCCATTAAAACCTGCCTTACGCCAGTTACCTCTATCTAATGTATCTGCGATGAGGGCAATCGCAGGCAGCGTGCCCAACCCGCCAATATGCGCCAGACCCAGGCGTTCCGCCGCGCCTGCCAGTGAACACCAGTCTTCTGGGAAAGGCGCTGGAGAGAAATCGAACCCTTTGAATCGGATTCCGCCGCTGTGGATGATGGGTAGAATGACCTCCTCCAACTGGCTGGAAGCGTTTTGTAACGAGTCAAGAAGAGACTGCCTGCATTCCTCCAGGGTGAGGTCTTGCGAAAAAGCGTCGTTTACCGCGTCCGCGCATTCCACAGCGATTGAGATGGCTGGGGCTGAACCAACCTGGTGGTATGCAGCAGGTAGAAAAGGAGTCCAGGGTTCCACGCTGGCGAGGGCAGCGAAGCGAAGGTTGGCGAAGCCATCGGTGGAATTTTGCGCGGTTTGGTGAATGATCTGCGCCCCCGCTAAAACTGCGCCGGGATAAAGCGTGTGGTTCGCGGTAATGACCGCGCTAAAAAAAACGTTTTTCGTTGAGCGGATCAATTGAGGGATGAGCTTGTATGCCCAGGGATGTTCTGGCAGCGCCGGACCCATTGCAAGATATTGCCAACCCAGTGATTGCGCCTTTTGTTCCAATTGTATAGCGCAGGAGATAACCTCCGCGGGCGGACGGTCATTGAGGTAGCAGGAAAATGGTGAGGTGCCCAGGCGGGTGGACTGCACTTCCAGCTTTTGCTGGATAGCCTCCCTGAGCGCTTCGCTAACCTCTGCCAGGCGCTTTAGCTGGCGCTCTGCCTGGGGGCAAGCGGGGTCGTAGAAACTGGTGATAGAACGGACCTTCATGCGCTTCTCTGGCGTAAAACTTCGTATAGCAATAGAGAGGCAGCCACACCAGCGTTAAGCGATTCAAAGTTGCCGGGCATGGGGATGTGAATGGCGGCATCTGAAAGCGCACGCGCTTCCTTTCCAGCGCCTTCAGCCTCACCCCCAATGACCAACGCCAGCGGTCGGGTGAGGTCAGCCTGCCATATGGGCAAACCGCTGCCAGCGTCTGCCAGCAGCACCTGCAACGGCGGCTGCGCCTGCCGCTTGCAGTAGTCTTCGATTCCATCCCAGGAGGTCTGGCAGATGGGCAGATGAAAATGCGCTCCCATGCCTGCGCGCACCACCTTTGGCATAAAGGGGTCCACGCTACCGGGGGCCAACAACACCGCTCCCGCCGCGGCTGCGGCGGCGCTGCGTAGAATGGTTCCCAGGTTGCCTGGATCGCGCACCTGGTCAATGATGAGCACAGGTTCTGCCACGCCTGTGAGGGATATCAACTCTTGCGGGAGAACAGCGAGGATCCCCTGGGAGGTTTCGGTGTCAGAAAGCCGGTTGAGGATATCACCGCTCACTTCAAAGGCTTCCACACCAGTCTGCCGTAACCGATCCACCAGTTGTATCCCCCGCGCCGAGAGATTCACACTGAAGTAAACTGACTGGGGCAGGAAATGACGCCTGAAGGCTTCTTCGACCAATCGCACGCCTTCAATGACGAATTGACCGGTTTCATCACGATAAGAACGCTGCGAGATCAAGCTGCGCAGGCGCTGGACTTTTGGGTTTTTGAACGAGGTGATCACTTCCAAAGCAAGTCTCATTCAATAAATTCTACCCGAATGCAGGTTAAAAACAAAACGGGATGGGGTCAGCCATCCCGCAGTTGAATATGGAAGGTTTACGCCGCCTTGGCTTTTTCCACCACAGCGCTGAAAGCCTGGGGGTCCCGCGCAGCGAGGTCAGCGAGCATCTTGCGGTTGAGCAGGATGTTGGCCTTGCGCAGACCATGGATCAACTGGCTGTAAGTGATGCCGTTTTGCCGGGAACCTGCGTTAATGCGGGTAATCCATAAACGGCGCAGATCGCGTTTGCGCATGCGGCGGTCACGCGAGGCGTACCACATGCTTTTCAGACGGGCTTCGTTGGCGCGACGAAACAGGCGATGCCGGCTGCCGAACTGCCCCTGGGTGAATTTCAGTGTTCTTTTATGACGTTGGTGACTGGTAAAGCCACTTCTTACACGAGCCATTCTTTACTCCTTTGCGAGCCCCTGGGCGCCGGTCTTGTGACCCGTTGTGAACACCCAACAGCCGCACTGATGCGGATACGACAGGTCAGCGCCTCTCCCTACTTCATGTTGGGGTTGAGACGTTTGACACGCTGGATGATCTTATCACCTTGAACGGGGACCATCTCAGTGAACAATGCCTTGGTGCGGTCAGAAGTGCGGCGCCTGAGGTGGCTTTTTCCGCCTTTGGTGCGCAACAAGACGCCTGAACCCGTCAGGCGAAATCGCTTGGATGTCGCTTTATGGGTCTTCAGCTTGAACTTACCGGTTTTCATCTTGTGTGGCACAGCTTACTCCTCTCAAACAAATTACGCGTGCTTTGAGCGCGAACGCGAATTATACCAGAAATCAATTATTCCGGGGAATTTTCACCGTCGTGATAGCGGTCGGTGCGAAAAACTCAGGCTTTTTCAGCGGTCTTCTGAGGTTCCCCTGGCGGAACCTCATTCGCCTTATCCTCGGCGGCGTCTTTCTTTTCCGGAGCAGGAGAAGGTTTTTTCTTGCCGGGTTTGGATGGCGACAGCACCATACCCATAGTTCGTCCTTCCATATTAGGCGCCTGTTCAATGGTGGCGATGTCGGCCAGTTCTTCCGCGATTTCTTTCAGGTCTTCCAGCGCAATTTCCGGGTAGGTGATCTCGCGACCTCTGAAACGGATGGTCACTTTTACTTTGTTGCCTTCCAACAGCCAGCGCCTGGCATCGCGGGTTTTAAATCCGCGGTGATGTTCATTGGTTTTTGGGCGCAAACGAATTTCTTTGATCTCGATCTTGGTTTGGGCTTTACGGGCTTCCTTCTCCTTCTTGGTTCGTTCGTAAAGGAATTTCCCAAAATCCATCACACGGCAGACCGGTGGCTCAGAGAGCGGTGCTACCTCCACCAGGTCGAGCTCAGCTTCACGCGCGATTTGTAACGCTTTCTGGATAGGCACGACCCCGATATTTTCATTTTGGGGTCCAATCAAACGAACTTCAGCGACCTTGATCAACTCATTTACACGGAAATTTTGGGTACTGATGGTCTTCTCCTGTTAGATAGATTGATGACGTGCCCGTTCCGTTAACGGGCAAAAAATGATTTTGATAATACCATAATTTTGAATGACTAGTCAACCGGGTTGGCAGGACAATTTTCACGTTTACAGGTCGATAAATTCCAGGTGCCGGCGATAACCAGGGTCAATTTCCGCGTATTTTCCGCGATACTCTTCCGGAAGCAAGCGGGCGATTTCGTACATGATGGCGTCGGTCAATTCCCGGCGCATAAGCTTATCAGGGTTGCTGCTCTGCGCCTTTAACCGGAATGGTGCACCGGCCTTAAGCACCATCGGCGTCCGCCGATACTTGCGCAGGTTAAGTTGGATATTTTCGTTGCCGTAGAAAACAAAAGGCATGATCGGCGCGTTGGTGCGCAGCGCTAAAAATACAATTCCTGGGTAACCGGTATTGAGTTTCCCAGTCTTTGAGCGGGTGCCTTCTGGGGCAATGGCGATGATTTTATGCGCAGCCAACGCTTCTTCAGCCTTGCGAAACGCGTTAAAATCAACCTCGCCACGGCTGATTGGGATGGCTTCCCAGGCGTTAAAGAGCAGCCGCAGCCAATAATTGTCCCAGGTTTCGATTTTGGCGAAAGCGGTTATCTTACGCGGGTGCAGATGGCTGAACCCTACCGGCGCGTCAAGCCAGTTGATGTGATTGGTGGCCATGATCAGTGGCCCGCTCATGGGCACGGAGTGGATCCCGCTGTCATCAATACGCATGAAGGCGCGCAGGATGGTTTTAATGGGGGGATTGATGTGCGCAGCGGTGAGCATTAATTCTCAAGCCGAGTGATGATTTCTAGTGAATGGGGCAAGAGTTCAACCGTAATTTCATGGCATGCTTCGCCGACTGTGTTGCCATCTGCATGGACGGGCAGAACGCCGTTTTTTGCGATTAAGGTGATTCTATCTGCCTTGGCAACGCTGACGGCTGGATCAGCCTCATGTGTGCCTTTGATGAACTTGGCCATGAGCCCGAACATGGAGAACTGAGGCACTTCGCGCACCATGCAGATATTTAATTGACCGTCCGTGATGGAAGAGGAGGGCGCCATCATAAAACCGCCGCCCATTCGCCTGCCGTTCATGATGGAAACCATTAAAGCCGGAAGCGTCAAGGTTTTATCTGCGAACTTAACCTCGACAGTGGGCGGTTTGAAATAAATAAAAATCGTCTTTATGGCTGCAACCAGGTAAGAAAGCATGCCTGTCAACTTCATTTTGGCAGCGATGAACCCCACCACCGCGTCAAAACCTACACCGATGCCATTGCCAAAATACATCCCTCCGGGATCGTCACCCCCGCTGACATGGCCGATATCGATCCATTTTCGCGGGAGAGCCGCGAGCAATGTGCAGGCTTCATCTAATTCAGTGGGGATATTAGCCCCGAAGGCGAAGTCATTGCCACGGCCAACCGGGAGGATACCCATCACTGGCAAAAACCCTCCAGCGGCGCGGTTTTGCATCAACCCGTTGAGCACTTCGTTTGCGGTGCCGTCGCCGCCAGCAGCGATGACGTAATCCCATTTTTCTTCTGCGGCCTTGCGGGCAATTTCAGTGCCGTGACCAGGATATTCAGTCACCTTGATATCGAACTCAAGGTTATACTGCGCAAGCGACTCTTTAATGTGCGTGAGGGAGCGTAAGGCTTTGCCCTTTCCGGCGATTGGGTTAAGGATGATCAGGTAACGTGACATATGGCTCCGGTTTTCTAAAAAAACAAAAGTGAATGGTTTCTGTCAACTGCGCTCAATGATACCGCCTTTGTTGTACCTTGTTAACACTCCAATCCCACGATTGATGCGATTTTTCCTTGCGATCGATGATAGAAGGAAGCCAATCGTGCATCAATTAAAAAAACACCCCCGTTTTGGTGTTTTGTGGTGGGCGGTATAGGACTCGAACCTACGACCTTTGCGATGTCAACGCAACGCTCTAACCAACTGAGCTAACCGCCCGGTGCTGCTTATTATAATGGATTTTCATTGATTGACAATAGCGATTGGTGAGCTGATGGCGCGACCGATTAGTTTAAAGGATGTTCACCACCCCGGCCCATAAAACGATGAACCTGGGTTGCGGTAGATCATGACCTGGCGGAGACAGATGACCAATGGCGATGATCAACTTCTGTCCTTTCTGAAAACCGGTGAAGCGCCTTGAGCCATACATAGGAACCAGGTTGGCGGGGTCAATGGTGTACAAGGTGCAATCCGGCTCGTAGGCTGTTGCGTATAGCTGGTCTTTGCCGATCACCAATTGGATGATGTTGGGGGCAATGAAGTCAACCCCAGACGGAATGGTGAACTCATACCCCTTGGTTGAAAGCCGGAATCCATCACGGCCGAAGATGGAGTACTCTTCGCCTTCTTCCCCGGTTGAAGAGACTTTCTGCCAGTGGGCGTCATCCACAACCAGTATGGGTAATTCCAGGTCGGGTACGATGGAAGACATTTACCGCAACAAGCTCCTTATTGAAAGAGGATGGATGGTGACAGCCTGCCTGTCTTTTCTTGTTTAATTATAGAGGACATTTTAAAAAGGAACCTCAAAGAGGAGCACGAAAAATGAAATCCTGGCACTTCTCATTTCAAATGGTATAATATTGGCGCTTAAGGCTTCATGCACGGAGAGGTAGCGCAGTCTGGCCTAACGCGCCCGCTTGGAAAGCGGGTATACCGCAAGGTATCGTGGGTTCGAATCCCACCCTCTCCGCCTCACTAAACCCGTTCGGCTTCCAGGGCGCGAAAACCGCAGCCCTCTCCGCCTCACTAAACCCGTTCGGCTTCCAGGGCGCGAAAACCGCAGCCCTCTCCGCCTCACTAAACCCGTTCGGCTTCCAGGGCGCATAGACTGAAGTGAATAATAGAAGGGCCAGTGACGCCTATCAACTCCCGCGCAGGCAGACCCGGCGGGAAGTTCGTTTTAATCATATGGGCTATATGAATCCAGTGAACCTCTGCTTAAAGCGATAGGCAGGCATGGGGGGGACATGTCTGCCTATCTATAGGGAGGGAACCCCACCTTTGGTCTTTTTGACCTTTGGTGGAACACACTGGTCTTGCTACCAATAAAAGTGTGTTATAAAGACATTGTATACCTAAATTGTCTTAAAATCAAGTGGTTGTTGAATTTTCTTCGCGGTTTTCTGTCATCAATTTGAGCATCTCTTCAACTTCTTCTTCAGATGGAGGTGTCTCTTTGATATTCATGCTCGCCTGTGGGCTGGAAAAAACCGCCCGCATTTGCCTGGCAAATTCGTCAGAACTCATCACTTCTGCGTGCAGCATACGGGCTTTATTCTGCACTTCGTGGTCCGAAGAGACCACCAGCAGGTTACGGGCATTGTAGCCTTCTCTGTGGAGGTATTGAATGATGGCTGCGTCGGCGGTGGTTCCCTGCCGCACGTGGTGAACATTGATCAACCCCAAACGTGAAGTAGCGTTTTTCCCGGGTGGAGCGCCATCAAAGAACAGCTCGGCTTTTACCCTCGCCAGGCGGCAATATTCGCTGACCCTGGCGGTGAGTTTGGCTTCGTCTTCAGGGTCCGAAAGGCTGATGCCGCCGACTTTTGGAATGAGGTTGTGCCCGTCAATTAAAATCTTCTTCATTTCACTCTTGTACCAGACATTTTACTTTGAAATTATGCTATGATTCTTTCAGAAAAACGATTGGATTATGCGGAAAATTCTCCCTTACCTGTTACTTAATTTTGTCGTCTCTGCCCTGGCGGTGTGGATCGTGCTGATGGTGTGGGAAGCGAATCATCAAATTCCGAATATCCCCGCGGCTGAACAGCCAGTTACCCGTGAAACAAAATCACCCACAATCACCCAACCTCCATTGGATGAAAAGACCATCACAATCCAACTGGTGATGGGCAGCGGAGATATCCGCAGCGAAAGGGTGCAGCTGGTCAGCGCTTCGCCATCCCCAGTGAACCTGCAGGGTTGGGAATTGGTGGACGAAGACAAAAATCGCTACCAGTTCCCTTCCGTGACGCTTTTTCCCGGCGCTGCGATTGAGCTTTACACAAAAGGAGGAGTGAATACCGCTGGCGAATTATTCTGGAATCGCGAAGAACCGGTTTATACCAGCAGGGAGAGAATCCTTCTCAAAGACACCAGCGGGAATATCCGCTCCGAGTACCAGGTACCTTAAAAAACCTTCAGTAAAGAAGGAAGAGACAGGGTTTCGGGTAAAATCGGAATATCTGTAAAATAATGGAAAGACAGCAAAGATCGGATAAATACATATGACCCAGGCTTTTTACCGTAAATGGCGTCCACGCAGGTGGGATCAGGTAGTGGCGCAGGACCATGTGGTGCAGACTCTCAAGAATGCCATCAAAGCGGACAGAGTCGGGCATGCGTACCTTTTTTCTGGCCCGCGTGGCACCGGAAAAACCACAACTGCGCGGCTGCTGGCTAAGGCAGTCAACTGCCTCAATGAAAACCCGGCTGAACGCCCCTGCGATAGTTGCAGCCACTGCCTGGCGGTAAACGAAAACCGTTTTCTGGATTTGATTGAAATCGATGCCGCTTCGAATACCAGCGTTGAAGACGTCCGTGACTTACGTGACAGGATCAATTACTCGCCCACAGATGGTAAATACAAGGTCTACATTATTGATGAAGTCCATATGCTCTCCACCGCGGCTTTCAACGCGTTATTGAAAACGCTTGAAGAGCCTCCTCCACACGCCATCTTCATTTTGGCCACCACAGAAGTGCATAAAATACCGGCCACAGTGCTTTCACGTTGTCAGCGCCACGAATTCAGGCGCATCCCGGTGGCAGAAACGGTGAAGGCGCTGCGGGAGATTTGCAAAGAAGAACAGATCGAAACTGATGAAGAAGCGCTGCTGTTGATCGCGCGCCAGTCCACCGGCGCCTTACGGGATGCCATCTCGCTGCTTGATCAGCTTGCCAGCACCGGCAAGCATATTGACCTGGCTTTGGCGCAGACGGTTCTGGGCACCGCTACCAACCAATTGGTCTTTGACCTGATCGAGGGGTTGCTTAAGAACGATCCCGCGTTGGGCATGCAGACCATTCACAAGGCGCTGGATGGTGGCAGCGACCCACGTCAGTATGCGCGCCAGGTGGTGGAATACCTGCGCAACCTGTTACTGATGAAAATGGGTAACGAGAAAGAAATCGAAGCCACCCGGGAGGTGAAAAACCGGATACGCGAACACAGTGACCGGGTTGAGATAGACGCGTTGATGGAGTGGATTGGCCTGTTTAACGCGGCTGTCAGCGACTTGCGCACCACCTGGCAGCCCAGCCTGGCGCTGGAGGTAGCCTTCGCGCGCGCGCTGAACCCCGCTGGCGCTGAGCGGGTGCCGGTGTTGGAGACGGGCACAGAAAAACTGCAATCCCGGTCAACGCCAGCGGCAGAAAAAATTGCAACCCGCGAAATGGCCGCTGCGGAGAAGAAGGCTGAGAAAAAAAATGACCCCCCTGCGGCTGAGGAGGTTGCAGACACGCCAGCCCCTTTGCCTGAAGAGCCCGCAGCGCGAGTGCAAATTGAACAACCAGGGAAAGTCCATGGAAAGGAAATGGCAGGCGCGGGAAGCGCAGAGCTGACCACCCAGGACTTACTGGCTTCCTGGAGCGCCATCCGCGCCGAGGTCAAGTTGCGCCGTATTCAGGCTGAAGCGCTTCTCAACTCGCAGAAATTGCTGCAGGTAAAAAACGGGATCTTGGTATTGGGTTTTCCCAGCGAGGTGCTCCGTTCCAAAATGGAAATCCCTGAAAATATCGAGGTCACACGAAGGGTCATTCAGAACCTGCTGCAGGTGGATTTGCCCATTCAATGCGTGCTGGTAACTGAAAAAGGGGCTATTTCATCCAGTAACGACTCAGAACCAAATGGGCTGGTGGATGCAGCCATCAACCTGGGCGGAAAGCTGATACACAAAGACTGAAAGTAGAGGGAGTCATTATGGCAAAAGGATTCAATCGACCGGCAGGCGGGCAAGGCAGTGGTGGGATGATGGCACAGATCAAGCGCTTGCAGGAACAAATGGAAACGGCACAACAGCAACTGGCGTTGGAAACCGTTACCTCTTCCGCAGGGGGCGGCGCGGTGAAGGTGACCATGACTGGCGACCAACGCTGCACCGAGGTGACCATTGACCCTGACCTGTTAAAAGACGCCGACGCAGAAATGCTGCAAGACCTGGTGCTTTCAGCAGTGAACCTGGCGTTGGATGATTCGCGTAAGCTGGCAGCGGAAAAACTCGGCCCGCTGGCTGGCGGTATGCCAGGCCTGTTCTAAACCAGGCAGCCCATGCCCATTTTACCTGTCCCCATCCAGGAAATGATCGGCGCGTTGGAAAGGCTGCCCGGTATTGGCCCCAAATCAGCCTCGCGCCTGGCGTTCTTTTTGCTGCGAGCCCCGCAGGACCTGGTGCAGCAATTGACCAGCGCGCTCACCAATCTTAAATCGGCTACTGGTACTTGCCAGCTGTGTGCGAATATCACCCTGGCCGACCAGGAACTGTGCGAAGTGTGCCGCGACCCGCAGCGCGCTGACGGCACCATTTGCGTAGTAGAAGAGCCGTTGGATGTGCTGGCGTTGGAACGCACGGGGGGATTCCACGGGCGTTATCACGTGCTGCAGGGCGTGCTGTCACCTATCGAGGGAGTGGGCCCTGATGACCTTACCATTCGCGGACTCATGGAACGTGTACGCGCCGGAGAAGCGAAAGAGGTGATCCTGGCGACCAACCCCAGCATGGAAGGCGACGCCACCGCGCTCTATTTGAGACAACAACTGCTGGCGCTGGGGGTGCGCGTTACCCGCCTGGCTCGCGGTCTGCCAGTTGGTGGAGACCTGGAATACGCCGACCAGCACACGCTGCTGCGCGCGCTGGCTGGCCGGCAGGAAATGACGTAAAAGGACCTGGGCTCAGCTCAGGTCCTTTTGGTTGAAAAAGGGATGCTTATCTCTTAAACCCGGCTAGCTCGATTTTCTTTCCTTCTTGTTCTACGATGTAATAAGGAAGCCAAACAACCGCGAAAATGTCGGGGAAGATATCGCTCTTGGTTGGTTTTATGGTGATTTCACTGATTTCATCTGCGATCCCATCCCATTTTTCTTTCACCTTGGCGACCAGCTCTTCTTTGGCTTTTTTCAATTCTGCCAATTGTTCTGTGTATTGTGCCAGTGTGGTCTTTTTTGCTTCCAGTTTGTCTTTGGCTGCAGAAGCCATTCGATTTTTTGAAAGCGTGCTGCTGATGCTGCGTTTTCGCCCAGTGAGCATGCCAATCACCACCGCGCCACCGGTGGCCATCGTTTCAAGGCGGCGTTGATTCACAGTGGATTCAGCTGCCTTTACCTCCAGCTCTTGCGATTGTATCTTGCGCTCCATGGCGGCAATCTTGCTGTCAGCCGCCTTGCTGGCTTTTTCAATTTCTTCCTCAACCGTTTTGTCCACCGCGTCTTGAACACTGCGGCGGAACTCGGCTTCAGGTATACCGGGTGTACCGAAGAGTTGAAGCTTATTATTGGCCAATATCTTTAAACCGCCGCTGCGGTAAATCCAATCCAGAAAGTCCTTTTTAAGTTCATCCCTTTTACGCGCATCAGCCAGCCAGGATGGAACAGGATGAAACTTAGCCTTGGGCAGCGGGTGCATTTCCAGCCTGTCTTTGTCGACCTCACTGGAAACAAGCTCGTCCCAGCGGACGAGCCCGCTGCCTGGGTCTTCGAGAATCGCGCAAGTTTTGTTGATCTGTTCAAGGTTGTACTGCCTGGAAACAAACCGCACTTCAGCCTGCGCTATGATGCCTGGTCGATAAGCCAGCCCCTCAGAGTCGAGCGCGCCAGAGAATTGGGCTGTTGCCGCGGCTTCGCTGATGCCCAGGTTGTTAGGGTAAAAGTATTCCGCAATATCACCGGGGATCGCCGGTTGTCTGGAGGTTAGACCAGAGCCTTCACGGACTGTTGAGGTCGTTTTTTGCGCCGGTTTGACCGTTTCAGTTGGCGCGCCAGTTGCGCGGGCGTTGACACCAGCAAGCGCGTTGGCTGCTGCCAGCTGGTCGCGCGTCATGGGTCCAGCCAGGAAATTCATCGCCCAGCGCGTATTAAAGAGCACTGGCTTGGAGCGGTAGACGCTGTGCAGCATGAATACCCGTTTCTCCAGCCCGGAGATGAGATTGTCAATGGTACGGATGTCCGTGCTGCCAGAGGCGGAAGACAGCCCGTCCATCAGGCGTTGTTTGTCCAGGCTGGTTTGTAACCGGCCAATCATCCAGGTGCCGGCGTTCGAAAGCGCTTTGTAATCCAGGTCAAGCGGATTCTGCGTGGCAATCACCAGTCCTACCCCGAAAGCGCGCGCCTGTTTGAGCAAGCGCAGCAACACAACCTTGGAGGGTGGGTTGGGGTTTGGGCTAGACGCTGGGGGCAGGTAACCCATGATTTCATCAAAGTACAGGATGGCACGCAGATTTCCTGTGCCGCGCTGTCCGCGCATCCAGCTTTCGACGGCGGCGAAAAGCAGCGTCACAAAGAACATGCGTTCATTCTCGCTCAGGTGCGCCAGGTAGAAAATGGAGTGGCGTGGACCGCCATCAGCAGTGTAAAGCAATGCGCCAATATCCAGTGGTTGACCTTGCTGCCAGACCTGGAAGGAAGGCGAAGCGAGGAAGTTATTCAATAGAAGCGCCAGTTCGAAGCGGTTTTTCTCGGGGAAGAAAGATTCCATTGGGAAGGCGCCGAGTCGATCCATTGGCGGATTTTGCACTTGCAAGATCAATTCGGTGAGCGATAGGGAGGTGTCATGGATCCAGGCGTTTTCAATCAGGCTCGAGAGCAAGATGTGCTCGCGAGAGCGCAGCGGGTCAATGTTGCTCAGACCGATTAACCCCAGCACCGCAGTAACCGTGGTGGAGATGCGCTCGCGCAATACCTCGGCGTTTTCATTGAACGGAATCTCGGGCGCTTCAAATGATGAGAGGATGTTCACCGGGATGCCGGATGTGGAGCCAGGAGAATAAATGGTGTATTCAGCGGCTTCAGCCAATGCCTGCAATTTTTCATTGCCGATTCCCCATTCTGCCAAACCTTTGCTCCAGCGGCTGGCGGTTTCTTCAGCCATTTGCTCAACGCTTTTACCCTCACGCCGGGCGGCTTCAGGGTCGATCCAGGGTTGGAAATCAGCCGGCTGCTGGTTGGGAAAATGCAGCACCAGATTGGTCAGGTCGCCTTTCGGGTCGATGATAATCGCCGGGGTTTTCTTTAAGGCGGCTTCTTCGAGCAAACCGATGCATAAACCTGTCTTCCCTGAACCAGTCATACCGGTGACAACGCAATGGGTTGTCAGGTTCGCGGGGTCCAGCAGCACGTCCTCTTGCGTTGGTCCCTTGGTTTTTGGGTCGTACACTCTTCCGATGAAGTAATTTGAATTATCTGAAGACATCATTCCCACCACCTGTTTTTCTTTCTATTATAAGATGAAAAAACGGGGAATCGATTCATGGTAACCCCGGCTCTTTTGGCCCGTTTCTTGTATCCGTTATTCAACAATCGATCGACAAGGGCAAGGAACCATTTTGTATAACCTCGAACTCCATTCTATGTACCTGCTTGGCGGTAAGGCGCAATCGACCCTGCCGGGACTCATTGCGCTGTCTCCCCCGCGCAAATGCGCTAGAGGGCGTGAATTTGACCAGCTGGTGGCGCACGTTGACTTAAGAGGTAAAACCAGTATCACGCCTGAAGCCATGCAGGAATGGATGCTGAAGAAAGGCGCCTTGTTTTTTAATACTCCAGGCTCCACCACCAACGCCATGCGCATGATGGCCGATTCAATCAACAATGAATTGTTTGACAGGAATCTAAAAAAAGCTGCTGATAGACCGCAGGTGAACGGCACGCTTTGTATGGTGGTGTTGCGAAGAGACACGATCTATTCGCTGGTTATCGGGCAGGGGCGCATTTTTATCCTGGAAGACGAAGCCGTCATCGAGGTGGCAGACCATGATAATCCCCCGGGCGGGCTGGGGACTCACCAGTCATTGAATTGCCTGTTTTCGCAAAGCAATGTTAGCAGTAACAGCAAGGTTCTGTTGTCCCCGCTGCCCAGCCCCCAGTGGACGCCTGCGTTCCTGGCTGGAGGAGGCAGGCTGCCGGCGGATGTGCTTGGGCGCAGGCTGTTAAATCAATGCCCGCAAGAATTGCGAGGGATGCTGCTGCTTCTGTCAGAAGGCAGCGGCAAGATTACCAACAGTACTCTCATCCAGGCGGTTCCTACGGATGGCGCGGTCACTTCCTCCGCGCCTGCGATGCCTGACACGAAGCCAGCCATACAGCCGGCATTGATCGACCTGAGGGAGGTAGCCAAGCGCCCTGCGCAGGCAGAACCAGCCGGAGATCCTCACCCGGCTATGAAGAATACAGCGGATTCGCGGTTACCCGCCGCGATAAAGAGCGGGCTGGCGAAAGGACAAAAAACCCCTATTCAGCGTAAGAACGTATCAGCCAGGCGGCGCAGGCAGACCGGGCTGCAGATAGACCCTGAGAAAATTAAAGCCCGGGTAGGCAGCGCGGTAGATGTTGTGGATGATGTGACAGAGAAAGTGAAGCGTAAAAGCTCTTCTTTCTACGAAAAATTGTTCCCTTCTGAAGTTGACACGCCCCGCTCGCTATTGTTGTTGCTCGCTATTGTCATCCCATTGATCGTTGTCTCGGCAGCAGGGCTGGTCTATATTCGCAGGGGCAGAACCCAGCAATTCAATTATTACTACCAGCAGGGACAGCAGTATTTTATTCAGTCCGAAGCGCAAAAAGAGGACGAGATAATGTATCTCTTCAACCTGCAGGCGGCGATGATGTATATGGAGAAGGCGTCTGAATTTGGCCAGACGGCTGATTCGATCGCCTTGAGTTCCACCATCCAGTCCCAGCTTGACGCCATCCAGGGGGTGGCACGGCTGGAAATTACTTCTCTCAACATGAATGATGTGCTCAGCAAGGTGAACATCACGCAAATGGTGGCAACCACGAACGACCTGTACTTGCTGGATGGTCAGTCTGGCAGGGCGCTGCGTTACTCGCTTTCCGGTAATACCTATATCAAAGACGACCTTTTTGATTGTGGACCAAACCCCGATAACCCGTTAAATAGAATTGGGGCGTTGGTGGATATTCTACCGCTCCCCGCCGGGAATTCTTTTGGCGCAACCCTGTTCGGGATTGACGCCTATGGCAATATTGAATTTTGTATCCCCGGTAAATCGGGCACGATTTCAGCGCTCATTGCGCCAGAAGTGGGATGGCAGGGCATCAAGGCGATAGCGATGTATCAGAATTATCTGTACGTTTTGGACCCCGGGAATAACGGGGTGTATATGTATCCTGGCGCCGGTATCCTGTTTGAAGAAAAGCCCACATTGTTCTTTGACCATTCCATCCCTGACCTGAAGAATACGGTGGACATGGAGGTCAACGCCGATGAGCTTTACCTTCTGCGCGCGAATGGCGAGATGGTCGAGTGCACATACAGCCATATGAAAGACTACAAACTGACAGAATGCGAAGACCCGGCACCGTACAGCGATATGCGCAGCGGAAACGAACCACAGGCCATCACATTTCCAGACGCGCAGTTCGTGCAGATGCGCCTGACTGCCGCGCCCGACTCATCCATCTACTTACTGGATACACACGGGAGCAGTTTGTTCCACTTCAGCCTGCAGCGCAACCTGCAGAAGATCATCCAACCCCTTTTTGTGGATTCGGGTTACCGTCCGAAATTCGCGGCCAGCAGTATGGCTATCTCTCCGAGCAAGATGGTATTTCTGGCGTTTGGTAACCAAATTTTCTACGGACCGTCACCCTGAAGTTGAGCTGAAATTACGCGATAACGCTGAGCGGCACCGGAATGAAGGTGAGTAAAAAGATCACCAACGCGATGAAGCCCAGCGCTTTACGCAGCGGGTCAAGCTGTGTGATCTGGTCAAGCGGTTCCGCGTAAACCCTGCCGAAGAGGAACACCAGCACAGCCCACAGCCACCAGCCCGACCAAACGAATCCCAGACCCACCAACCCGACCAGAATAAACGGCAGAATCCTGCGTGACCATTTGGCGCCAAACAGCAGCTGGAAGATGTGACCTCCATCGAGTTGACCGGCGGGAATAAGGTTGAGAGAGGTGACCAGCAGCCCGGCCCAGCCCGCCCAGGCGACCGGGTGGATCATCACATCCAGCCCACCCAGCGGGAAGGGGCGCCCGGTGAAGAAGTAACGCAGCCAGTAGAGCAACGGCGCCGTGTTACCATAACTGGCTGGTTGGGGCAGTACCTGACCGAAATGGATGTATTTGAGCAAAAGATAGGTGAGCGAATTGCCTTCCATCTGTACGCCGTGCCCGGGTGGAAAATGAAGCGGGAGCGTATCCAGGCGAGAGAGCGATAGACCGATAAGGATCACCAGAATGGAAACGATGTAGCCGGCGATGGGCCCGGCGACACCTATGTCCATTAAAACACGGCGGTTGCGCGGGATTTCCTTCATGTTGATAAAAGCTCCCATGGTCCCCAACGGGGTGAACGGCAGGGGGATGAAAAACGGCAGGGTTACGTGAACGCCATGGGCGCGCCCGGCAAAGTAATGACCAAATTCATGGGCGGCGAGAATGGCCAGCAGGCTGACGGCAAACGGCCAGCCGGCGCGGAAAAGTTCCAGCGCGGCTGTGAAAGGCTGCTTCGAGAGTTCACCTTCAAAACTGGTTAACCCGCCTGAAACGAGTACGCTCACCAGGGTGAGCAGGAACATCAGCAGGTTCACCAGCGGGCGGCCAGGTTTAGGTGCAGGCAGGGCGCTCACCAGGTAGATCACCTGTTTTTTCTCTTCAACCCTGAAAAGAGGGGTTAACTGGTAGGGTTTGAGCAAAGCAGAAAGCTGGTCATAAGCAGTCGCTGAATCGGGCTGCAACAAATGTCCGCGGTAACGCACGCGGTAGGCCTGTTGATTGGTACCATAGGTGATATCTTCAATCTGGAAAACCCGGCGCACGATGTGCTCCAGAATTTCGCTATCGTCTGATGACTCCATTTTGCTCCATTGTATCTTTAAATAATCAGGCGGGAATGGATGGGAGTCGAACCCACCGCGGCCCGCATAACGACCCGCCACCGATTTTGAAGACCGGGGAACCCACCGGGGCTCATCCACTCCCGCTGTTAAGAATACCGCAGCCAATTTGATTTGGCAAGGTGAGTACCGCTATCTTCCTGGCTGGAGATTAAAAAATATACGGGAAGGTCGCGCTCAACCAGGGCGCCAATTGCAGAACCAGCACGCCTGCAAGTATGCCGAGCAGAATGCCCGCGACGATATCTGAAAAATAATGCACGCCCATCCAAACCCGCGCCAGGCTCACCAATGGCGCCCACACCAGCATGAGTAAACCGAACCATAAGGGACCGATAACCAGGCCGATCACTGCCAGCATGGCGGTTCTGGCGGCATGCCCGGAAGGAAAGGAGTGTGGGTCGGTATTGCGGTAAATGGCCCCCCACTTTCCCTCGGGGCGGCGCCTGCGAATGGTGAACTTGATGGCGAGTACCACCAGCGCCAGGCCCACCGCACCGGCGGCCATCAGCGCCGTCATTGAGCGCCACAGACCGACAGACAGGAACCAGATGATCAACAATCCCAATAAAATGAACCAGGAATCGCCTGAGTGCGCAAGAAAAATCGCGATAGGTTTCAGACGGGAATCAGGGTTGGTCAGGCGCAGGCGTTCGGTTATCTGGATGTCCTGCTGCAGCAGTCGTTCAAATCTCATGGGGCAATTCTACCGCAACAGGTCACGCTCAACGATGTTGTGCTGGAAAGGCTTATCCACATCCATGCCGATTTCAGGGTAGGGCATTTTCAGTGCTTTCCCCTGAATGCCCAACCGCTGACAAACGCGGGAGGCTGCGTTGTCCAGCGTCAACATACCCGTCATCAACAGCAACAGGGTCCCCCAGCCAATCATCGACGCCTGTTTGATGGGGTTCTTACGGCGTTCGATCAGCCCAGACCAGGCACTGTCGGGGTCGAGCGCGGCCTTTTTCCTGATGCAGTTCACGTCTCCGCCGCAGACCTCACCGTCTTTAAGTTTGAGGTAGGTGCGGCGTGAATCTGGAAAACGTTTTTCCATGGCACTTCTTTCAATAACGGAGTAATAAATATCAAACTCCCGCGCGTTAAAAACGCGTATGCAGGCGTCGATGATTTCCGGGGTAACCGCGGGAACGTCCGCAGACACTGAGAGGATGTGACTGTCTGCCGGGGTAACCTGTGAAAAGTGCTCAGCGCCGCGCTGGATGTTTTGCAATAATGAGCCGGTATCCGGCAGGTAGGTGAGCCTTTTAACGCAATGCAAACCACAGGAGTCATCCAGACCAATGACGGCCACAGAATCAACCAGTTCAGCGCCTGAAAGGGCATCCAACACCCATTGGACCATTGGTTTACCGGCAATGGGGATCATTGATTTGGGTTGATCGCCAGCGAGAGGGTAGAGAGGGTCGGATTTGGAAACGCCGCCGCCCGCGAGCACGAGGGCGTCCATTTAAAGCTCCTTGACCTGGGGCATTAAGGGAATTTTTTCAAGCATTTCTTCCATCAGGTTGAAGTAATTTCCCGGTCGGGCGTAATCCACAGGGTCTTTTCTGCCGAGCGCGGCAAGGATGGCGGCTTCAATCATGTTGGTACCAAAAGAGCGTCCATCGATAATGGGTGTGGTGGTGATGAGGTTTTTAATGCCGGCTGAGCGGAAGAAATCCTGGTCGGCGGGAGTAGTGGTGTTGGTGACAATGACCCTGTCAGGCAGGCGTTCAGGCATGTGGCGCCAAAGATAATGGCAATCTCCGGCGACTACCGTTGCCCACTCGAAGAACTCGCTGAAACGCGGCTGGCGTTGATTTTGTTTTTCTCCGGTGGGGTATAACAGGGAGAATGGCAGTCGATTGAGCACTGGGAGCAATATATTCGCCAAGTTGATGAGCGTAGAGCGTTTGCGCACGGGCAACCCCAAACCGAGGGCGAACATCAGATCGCCAAAGACACACTCGTACCCGTCATTCATAAAGGCTTCTGCGCTCCCCCAGCGGTCGAGCGCCACTGCGACAAAGGCTTTTTTCTCTTTTACATATCCCGGCAGGCTGTTGTTAATTACCGAGGCGACCTTCTTCTCAAGCGTCATTTTAAGGCCTGTGCCATCCACCACCGGGGTCTGGCGAACATTTTTAATGAGCGATTGAACGGAATACATGGGGGTCCATTTGTTTCCCACCATGATGCCCAGCAGCGCTCCGCCGACGCCGAAAGCATCAACTTTGCCGTCCAACTCAGTGTAAAGGTCGGTGGCTTTTTGCATATCGCCATCGGTGCCAATGCGCTCCATGCGAATCGTCTCTCCGAGCAGGTTGATGTCGACGCTTTTATTACGGCTGGAAGAACCAAGGCTGATGCTGACGGCTCGTTTCATTTGCTACCTCGATGTTTGATAAGATAGTCGAACTTCGTTTATTTATACGACTTTGATTTGATGACCACTTATTAAAACACGGCAACCGCGTTTTGGAGGTGAATTGTTGTCACGAAATTATACTGCTACTCTTCCTGAAGGTTTCAATCAACAGAAATAATCATCAACGCTAATGGTTTGCGCCAGTTCTCCGGTACCAAAGATTCCCTTGCCTTCTTTGCCCACGCCGTTAAAATGCTGAAGCCACGCGCTGGCATGCAACCAGCGACAGCTCTGTATGACGATAATAGAATTACGGAATATAATAGACAAGGTTATCAGGCAAAAAAAGAGCACATATAAAGGATAATGGTGATTGTCAACGCCTGCCGTTAGCAGGCGCTTACCACAAAAAAAATGGTTTGAAATCCTTGTTTTATTGGAGGAGGGTATGGTCTTTTATCTTTTAGTGGGAATGGGCATCCTGGCCTGTGCCATCCTTTCCGTCCTTTCCCGCCGCTTGTTAATTTCCGCCATCTGGCTGGCATTGACCAGCGCGCTGGTGGCGGTGATGATCTACCTGTTAGGAGCGCCGCATATTGCGGTGATTGAATTGAGCGTCGGAGCGGGGTTGGTCACCGTCCTTTTTGTCTTTGCGATCAATATCGCAGGCGAAGATATCTCAGTGCTGAAGTCGCTGATCCCCATGCCCGTGGCGGTTGGCGCTGTGGCGCTGGCGGTGGGGCTGGGGCTGGTGCTCATCCTGCGCGCGAACCCTGTCGCGGGTCTCACCGCCCCTGCTCCTGAGAGATCCGTTATCCTGTGGCAGTCACGTTATGTTGACCTGCTGCTCCAGGTTGTGCTCATCTTCGCCGGAGTATTAGGGGTGATCGGGTTGCTCGCTGATAAGGTCAAACCCCATTATGAGGAGGAGACAAAATGAACCTGCCTCTCCCTCTGATTATTCTGCTTACTATCTTCTGCCTGGCGGGTATTGGCCTGTACTGCCTGCTGATCACCCGTAACCTGATCAAAGTGGTTGTCGCTCTCCAGTTGATCGTGAAAGGAGTGGTGCTGGCATTCATCCTGGCTGGTAACTTGAGCGGACAAATGAACACAGCCCAGACCCTCGCGCTCACTGTGATCGTGGCGGATACGATCATTGCGGTGGTGGGGCTGGCGTTCGCGGTGCAGGTCCGCCTGCGCAGCGGCAGCCTGGATATTAAATCCCTTGCGAGCCTGAAGAGGTAACCCATGACAATGGCAATGATCATAGTAATGATTGGCGCACCCTGGCTCGGTGCTCTTGTGGTTTGGCTGGTGGGCGACCGCCGTGAAAAGCTGCAACATTGGCTGGCGGTTGTCTTCTCTATCGTCGCTGCTGCAGCCTCCCTTGTGTTGATCCCAAAGGTCACCAGTGAAACCGCGGTGAAGATACCGATGGGTGGGGCTTTTGGCGAGTTTACCTTTGTGCCTGATGGGTTGGGTGTCTTTTTAACCGCGATCGCCACGGTGATTGGCTGCCTGGCGGTGGTCTTTTCGACCAGTTATTTGAAAGGTGAAGCCTCGCTTGGACGTTATTACGCTTTGGTGCTTTTCTTCATCGGCGCGATGGTGGGGCTGGTGCTTACCAGCAACCTGCTGCTCATCTTTTTCTTCTGGGAAATCACCGCGTTTTGCTCTTATGCGTTGATCGCATTTCACAATGATGACCCGAAAGCAGTACGCGGCGGCGTCAAGGCGTTGATCATCACCTCAACAGGCGGTGTGGGGTTGCTGGCAGGCGCGCTGGTGCTCTTTGCTTACACCGGGAGTACCGACATCAACGCTTTCATTGGCGCGGCAGGTAAAATTCCCGCCAATATCCTCTCTCTGCTGGCGTTTGGCTTCCTGGTGGCCGCGGCGGCGAAATCCGCTCAGTTTCCCTTTCAGACCTGGCTGCCGGATGCGATGGAAGCGCCTTCCCCGATAAGCGCCCTCATTCATGCCGCGACGATGGTTAACGCGGGCGTGTACCTGCTGGCGCGCACTTACCCTGTTTTTCAGAATGTGCCCTATTGGCGAGAAGCGGTGATGGTTGTGGGCACGCTTTCTGCTATCCTGGCAGCAGTGATGGCGTTGACCGCCAATGACCTGAAAAGAGTATTGGCGTATTCGACCGTCAGCCAGCTTGGGTATATGGTGTACGCCATTGGCGCCGGCGGTGTTTTCGCCAGTCAGTTTCATCTATTCAGCCACTCCATTTTCAAAGCCTTGCTCTTCCTTGGAGCTGGGGCGGTTATCCACTCTATTGGCACTCGTGATATGACAGAGATGGGAGGGGTAGGAAAAAAACTGCCGCTGGTGAAATGGGTGTTCCTCATCGGTTCACTGGCGCTGGCGGGGCTGCCAGTGTTGAATGGATTTTGGAGCAAAGAGCTGGTTCTGGAAGCGGGCCTGAAAGGCGGACCCACCTGGTTGTATGTTTTGATGGTGATTGTGGCTGGCCTCACCGCCCTGTATACTGCGCGTTGCGTTGGGCTGGTGTTCTATGGCGAGCCGCGCAGCGAGTATCACGTTCACCCGGTAGGGCTGGGCATGAAGGCGGCGCTTATCCCGCTGGCGACAGCCGCGTTGGTGAGCTGGATTGTGGTAGGCCCATTTTCTGAAATGTTGGGGGCTCATTCACTTCCTTTCCATGAGATTAAAAAAATGCCCTTGGCTGAGCTCTTTCATGAAATTTTGACCCTGCCCACGCTGGTTACCCTGATCGTAATTGGGTTGGGCATACTGTTGTGGTTCACACGGTCAAAACTGGAGGGATTGACCAACGGTTTACGCAGCATCCGCTGGGCTTCAGAAAAGAGTTTTGGTTTTGAAGCCCTGAACACCGCTTTTGTCGAGGTTTTAAATAACACCGCCGAAACGCTGCGCGGCACTCAAACCGGCATTTTGAACTGGAATGTGCTGGCGATTTCTGCCGGGCTGATCATTTTGTTTGTGGTCGTTGTGGTGGGAGGCTGAGATGAATAATGCTCTTCTCTTAAAAAGCCTCCTCGTTCTGCCGTTCGTGGCTGCCGTGATCGTCTACCTGGCTGGCAGAATCTCGCTGCGCAAGGAGAAAGACTGGGGATTCAGCGTTGCCCGGGCGTTAACCGTGTTTGTCTTGCTGGTTGAAGGCTGCCTGTTGTTCTTCGGGGTAAGAATGGCGCTTCAATCTGGAGGGCTCTACCTGGATGTTGGAGAGATCACCCTGATGCTGGATGGCATTGGCCTCTTGCTGATTGCTGTAGTGCTTTTCCTGGGTTTAATGGTCGCGTTGTTTTCGGTGGATTACATGGCGGGTGAGAAAGGGGAGGAGAAGTATTATGCCCTGCTTTTAGCCACCATAGGCTCCGTGATTGGGTTGGGGCTGTCATTTGACTTGTTCAACCTGTGGGTCTGGTTTGAAGCCATGGCGGTCAGCACTTTTCTGCTGGTGGCTTTCTACAACGATCAGCCGCCGTCATTGGAAGCCGGGATCAAGTACCTGGCGCAATCAGCGGTGGGTTCGGCGCTGGTGCTGTTTGGTATCGCGTTCATTTTCTCCCAGACCGGGAGCACGGATTTTGTAGATATCTGGCAAGGGGCAACCCAGAACCCTAAGGTGATGCTTATCAGCGGAATTTTGTTGATCGTTGGCTTTGGCGTGAAGGCGGCGCTCGTTCCGCTGCACACCTGGCTGCCAGATGCCCATTCGCAGGCGCCTTCAGGTATCAGCGCGATGCTTTCAGGGGTTGTCATTGAAGCGGGCTTGCTGGCGATGCTGCGTTCATTGAGCTTTTTCGGCAGGGTCGAATTTAACTGGGGGGCAACGCTGCTGGCGTTTGGTTGTCTGAATATCTTGATTGGCAACCTGCTGGCACTGCGGCAGACAGAGATTAAACGCCTGCTGGCTTATTCCAGCCTGGCGCATGTGGGTTATATGCTGGTGGGTTTTGGGATGGGCTTCTGGTATGGACAGGCAAATGGCGCCGGCGGAGGGTTTTTCCACCTGATCACTCATTCCCTGATGAAAGGCCTGGCTTTTCTGGCTGCCGGCGCGCTGCTCTACGCACTTCACCTGCAGAACGATGAGCATGTCCCTTTGACCCTATCTGACCTTAATGGGGCTTCGCGTAAATACCCGTTGGCAGCCTTTGCTTTAAGCGTGGCACTGCTGGCGTTGGGCGGGCTTCCTCCACTGGCAGGTTTCATGTCAAAGTGGCAAATTCTGGCCGCGGTCGCTTCCGCGAAAAACACGCTGATGATACTTGTGGTCATTTTTGTGGGGCTGAACAGTGTGCTCTCCCTGGGGTATTATGCGCCCATTGTTAACCGCCTCTACCGTCGCGAAACATCGCCTGCGGTAGAGAATGGCAAACCCATACCGGTGATGATGGTCATTCCGCTGGTGATATTGGTGCTGGCTTTGGTCGTGATCGGTCTGTGGCCCGCGAGTATGGATTTCTTCACCGAAAAGGCGACCTCCAGCCTGCTGTTCCCATTCTTTTATTAGGAGACCGCATACATATGCAAATCCTTACCTCCACTCCCATCGCGCTCCTTATTTACCTGGCGTTAGTAACGTTGCTCTACCTGGTGGGCAAAGCCCTCGCCGGTAAGGAGAACCCGACGCCTGAGAAATCCAGCCTCTATGGCAGCGGTGAAGAAGCCCCTACCTCGTTTGCCTCTCCGGGTTACCGCCCGTTTTTTCTCATTGCATTTTTCTTCGCCATACTGCACCTGGGTGTGCTGGTGATCGGCAGCGGAGAATTTTCATTCAAACTCATTCCCATCCTCCTGGGGTTAATCCTCGCGCTTGTGGCTTTGATTCTGGGTTGATGGACCATTACTGGAGAACAGCATGAACAACCCTATCCAAAATGTGATGGAAAAAATAAAAACCTGGGCAAGGACAAACTCACCTTGGGCGATCCATTTTAACAGCGGCTCCTGCAATGGTTGTGATATTGAAATTCTCGCCACACTTACACCGCGTTATGATGTAGAGCGCTTCGGCATCAAGCTGCAAGGAAGCCCGCGCCATGCGGACGTGCTCATCTGTACAGGCCCGGTGACCTTGCAGGCGCGTGACAGGCTGGTTCGCATTTATGAACAAATGCCGGAGCCCAAGTTTGTGGTAGCCGTCGGCTCCTGCAGTATTTCCGGTGGTGTATTTGATGGCTGTTACAATGTGGTCGGCGATATCAGCGAGGTCATCCCTGTCAACGTATATGTGCCAGGCTGCCCGCCGCGGCCAGAGGCCATCATTTACGGAATCGAGCAGTTGTTGAAAACCCTGCAGCCGTAAAAGTGGAGGTTAGTTTGAATACTCAAGAAGCATTGGAAAAGGCTGAAGCCATTTTAAAAGACCTGGCACTGTCGTTTACCTGCCCGGAAGAAAACCGCCTTGACGCGGTTATCAAGGCAGATGATCTCAAGAAGGCGGTGGAAGCGCTGTTGGTGACGAATCGATGGGGGTATCTCTCGGCGCTGACGGGGCTGGACAACCCTGAATACGAAGTCGATGAAGACACCCGGGAGAAAGTGGCTGTGGAAGGAAAGGGTTCACTGGAGGTGCTGTATCATTTTGCGGCTGGCGCTGCGATAACCACTCTAAGGGTGTCGCTGCCTTACGACGCAGCGGAAATAGACTCTATCTGTGACCTGGTTCCCGCCGCCACGCTTTATGAACGGGAAGCCATGGAATTGTTCGGTATCTGTTTTAAGGGCACCCCAAGCACGGAACACCTGGTGCTGCCGGATTGTTGGCCGAATGGCGTGTACCCGTTGCGAAAGACTTTTAAAGGTTTGAACGAAAAAGCGCAGGGATAAGGAGGAATGAGCATGCCAAGACAGAAAAGCGAGAGGTTTATCGTCCCAATTGGCCCGCAGCACCCGGCCTTAAAAGAACCCGGTCATTTTGAATTTACCGTGGAAGGAGAAGTTGTCACCAACGCCACTGCCAGGCTGGGCTTTGTTCACCGCGGCATGGAAAAAGGCGCGGAGAGCAGAACCTGGACGCAAGACCTTTACCTGATGGAGCGGGTATGCGGCATTTGTTCGCATGTACACTCCATGGCGTTCGTGCTGGGGGTTGAAAAATTGGCCAATGTGCAGGCTCCCCCGCGCGCGCAGGCGATCAGAGAACTGGTGGCAGAGCTGGAGCGCATTCACAGCCACATCCTCTGGTTGGGAGTAGCGGCGCATGAAGGCGGTTTTGACACGCTCTTTATGTTCTCCTGGCGCGACCGTGAGACGGTGATGGATCTGCTCGAAACCATCAGCGGGAACCGGGTGAATTATTCCGCCAATGTGCTTGGCGGCGTCAAAGTGGATATCAACGAGCGCCAGAAAGACGAGCTGCTGCGCGGGATGGACTTTCTCGAAGAACGCACGCGGCATTATTTGAAAGTGGTAACAGAAGATGATACCTTCCTTGGGCGCACGCGCAATATCGGCGTGATGACCTTTGAAGAAGCAACCCGATTAGGGGCTATCGGCCCTACTGGCAGAGCCTCGGGGCTGTTGCGCGATGTCCGTATGGATTCTCCTTATGCTGGCTACCCTGATTTTCCCATTCAACTCGTCACCGCCAAGGCTGGAGATCTTGAGGCACGCTTTGTCGTGCGCATCAAAGAGCTGTTTGAGAGCTACCGCCTGGTGCGCGAAATTGTGGAGAAGATTCCTTCTGGTGACCTGACCACCAAAATCCCACGGCGCATCCCCGAAGGAGAAACCGTGAGCCGTGTAGAAGCGCCGCGTGGAGAACTCTTTTACTATATCAAAAGCAATGGCACAGACAGGCCTGAACGCGTGAAAGTGCGCACGCCCAGCCTGTGTAATTGGGCCAGCGTGTTGACCACCGCTATTGGTCACAAACTGGCTGATATGCCCATGATCCTGGCGGGTATCGACCCCTGTTTTTCGTGCAATGACCGTATGGTCGTATTGAACGGGCCCGCTGGTCAATCGCTGTGGAATTGGGAAAAACTACGCCAATACGGAATCGAGTACTATAAAAAATGAATGTAACCTTTCCACCACTCATCGCCTTGTTGCTGTTCCCCGGAGGATTATTTCTGCTCGCGAGCGGCCTAGTTTTTGAATACGTTGACCGCAAATTCATCGCGCGCTACCAGAACCGCATTGGTCCTCGCTGGTTCCAGCCGCTGGCTGACCTGGTCAAATTACTGGCGAAGGAGGAAGTGATTCCGGCGGGAACAATCAAGGGATTGTTCATCGCTTTGCCCATCGCCGCCCTTGCAGCTGCGCTGACAGCCGGGTTGAACGTGCCACTATTCGGGTTTAGACCGGTTTTCAGTTACCCCGGAGACCTGATCGGTACCCTGTACTTACTGAGTTTGATGACCCTGTGTATCGGATTGGCGGGCGCCAACACCGAAAACCGTTTTTCGATCGTCGGCGCCACGCGTGCTTTGACGCAGTTATTCTCATATGAAGCGCCTTTTTTACTCGCGCTGCTCGGACCCGCAATCGCTTTGGGTACCTGGAACATTGGCGAGATCAACCAGGCTGCCGGGATGAACCTGTGGTTCATTCTCTCGCAGCCCATCGGTTTTTTAGCCGCCCTGATCGGGTTAATGGGTAAGCTTGAACTGCCGCCTTTTGACGCCCCTGAAGCGGAAACCGAAATTGTGGCAGGCGCGCTGACGGAATACTCTGGTCGCGGTTTCGCGCTTTTCAGGATTGGCCGTGACGTGGAACTGGTCATTGGGTTGACGCTGATCGCGTCTTTCTACCTGGGCGGATTCAGTTCCCCGTTAGATTTTCTATGGAAAACGGCTGTGCTGCTGCTTATCACCGCCGCGCTGCAATCTCTGTTTGCCCGTTTACGTATCGATCAAACCGTGGGTTTGTGGTGGCGTGTTGGCGCCATTTTGTTGTTGGTGCAGATGTTGGTGATCATTGTAGGCTCCAGCCTGGCGCCTTTTGTTTCCCGGCTGTTTGGAGGTTAGTATGCCGATAGGTTCGATGTTAGGTGACATTGTTAAATCGTTTTTCAAAAAACCGGTTACTGAGAAGTACCCGTTCGTAAAAACCGCTGCGCCAGAAAACCTGCGCGGCAAACTGGTCTGGAATCCAGAAAACTGCTCGGGCTGCCAGTTATGCATCAAAGATTGCCCTGCAAACGCCATCGAACTGATTACGATTGACAAGGTCAATAAACGCTTTGTGATGCGCTACAACCTGGACAAATGCACTTACTGCGCTCAGTGCGTGGTGAGCTGCCGGTTTCATTGCTTGGAAATGTCAGATGACCAGTGGGAGCTGGCTGCGACCCACAAGGAGCCGTTCGAGGTCTATTATGGCAGAGAAGAAGACATCAAGTTCCTTCTGGAAAAAGCGGCTCTCGGTGCTCCTGAAGAAGCATGCCCTGAGGCCTGACACCAGAGTCGCCGTAGTTGGTGTGGGCGCAGAACTGAACGGGGATGACGCTGTCGGTCTAAGGGTCGCCGATCGGCTGGCGAGCCTAGTGGGTCAGCAGGAGAATTTGCTGGTATTGAATGGCGGCTCGCTGCCTGAGAGCACCTCTGGAGCGTTGCGGCGTTTTCATCCGACGCTTGTCCTTTTTGTTGATGCTGCCGACCTGGGGAAAACAGCGGGCGCAATTGAAGTGTTAGAAACGCAACGCGTTGGCGGAGCCTCTTTTTCCACACACGGAATGCCTTTAATTATGTTGATGGATTACCTGGCTGAAGAACTGGGCTGCGAGTCTGTGCTTATCGGCGTCCAGCCTGAACGGGTGGATTTCGACTCACCTCTATCAGACCGCGCTAAGAAAGCCGCCACCCGTTTGGTAAAAGAACTGTACCATTTGCTCGCAGCACCAAACTTGGATGAAGAAGAATTGTTGGCGAAAAAAGAAGACCTCGGAGTTTGATGGCAGAATACAATCAGCGGCATTCCAAAGCGACTACAATCCTTGCATTGATCCCGGCATACAACGAAGCCGAGAGAATCACTGCAGTCATCACGGGTACACGAGCCCTGTTGCCTGTATTGGTGGTGGATGACGGCTCAACTGACGACACCGCTGCCATCTCCTCAGCGTTGGGAGCGGAGGTGTTACGCCAGCTTCCCAACCAGGGAAAGGGGGCCGCGCTGCTGGCGGGGTTCCGTTATGCGCTCGAAATGGGCTACCAGGCAGTGGTCACGCTGGATGCAGACGGACAGCATGACCCTCAGGAAATACCGTTGTTTATCCACGCCTTTGAGGAGGGCGCGGATCTGGTGATAGGCATGCGGGATTTCAAGAAAATGCCCTTCCCACGCAATATTTCCAACACGATCGGCACCTGGTTGTTCTCCTGGGCGTTGGGACAATATTGCCCGGATAACCAATCCGGCTATCGGCTGCATTCCCGACGCATGATCGAAACCTCTCTGCAAAGCGCCGAGACCAACTTTGAATTCGAGGTTGAGATTATCACGCGCTGCGTGGAACAGGGCTACCTGCTTCGCTGGGTGCCGATCAAGACGATCTACGCCGGCGAGAAGAGCCATATCAAACCATTACGCCACATCCGCCATTTCTTTCGCCTGGTACGCGGCACACGCCACCGCCTGCAGCAGCTCAAGAAACAGCCATGAAAGAACCCTTTTTCACGGGTTTCCCAAACCACTTATCTAGTAGATCCTGCATTGTGATATAGTATGAATGTTTTCTGAAAAGTCCGCACAGGCGCAAGACCGGAACCCTTTGTTGCATCTGAATGGCTGAAGGCGAACGAACACGCGCGCGTTCCTGGGTTGTACGATTAACTTTGGATTCTTTACCTGGTCCATTTGCAAGCATACCTTTCAGCGAGGAAAACAGTTAAAAATGCAAAACACACGCGAAAGCATCGAAAAATTCTTGCAATTGAAAAAAATTTCCGTGGTGGGGGTTTCACGTAATAAGGATAAGTTTGGCAATATGCTCTACAGAGAGCTGAAGAACAGCGGCTACCAGGTGATGGCGGTGAACCCGAACGCAGACATGGTAGAAGGTGACCGCTGCTACGCCGGGTTGGGTGCACTTCCAGTAAAGCCTGAAGGTGTGGTGGTGGTTGTAACGCCAGCTGAGGCTTTACAGGTCGTCGAAGAGGCGGCCGGTTTGGGTATCACTCATATCTGGCTGCAGCCGGGGGCGGGTTCGCGCGAAACAGATCAGAAATGCGAGGAATTGAACCTCAATTGCATCAGCGGCGAGTGCCTCTTTATGTATCTGGAGCCGGTGAAATCGGTGCACGCTTTTCACCGATTTATCAGGCGGTTGTTGGGCAGAATGCCAAAATAACAGCGCTGAAAAAGCGAGCGGCTTTCCTGTCGGTTCTAGGCGATTTGCGCTTTCAATTTATCGCGCGTTTCGATAAACTCTCGTAATTTTGCACGTTCTTTTTCCACCACAGCAGGGGGAGCTTTGGTTGCAAAATCACTGGCGAGGAGCTTTTCCAGGCGGTCCACTTGCGCGCTCACGACCTCTAACTCTTTCCGCAGCCGTTCGACATCCTGAACACTGTCTGTTTTCTCCGCCAGGTCTAGGAATATTTCGACTCCTGATACCACCACTGAAACGAATCCGGTTGTATCTTCCGTAATCTTGCGGCTGATATGAGAGTGCTCGATGTCGAGCCCTGCCAGCGCGGCAATGGTGGCGCACTGGCCGCGCAGTATATCCATCTTGGCCCCGGCGGAGATCAGCGCGGGCAGCTTGCGCCCGGGAGTGATTTTTTTATCGGCCCGGATGTTGCGAATGGCGCGCACCACTTCCTGGATTACGGTGAAGCTGGAGATGGCTTGCTCTTCCCAACCTTCGCTTTTTCCCGCTTCAGGCCAGGCTGCGATGATCAGCGCGTCTTCCCAGGTGCGCCTGGAGTTGAAGGGCTTATAGGCTTTGTCAAGCGCGGCCCCTTTGAGATGACCCCAAAGTTCTTCTGTGACGTAGGGGGTAAATGGATGGAGCAGGCGCAAGCAGGCATCTAATACACGCACCAGGGTGGTAGCAGTGTAGTAGGCGGCGTCACCCCCTTGACTCATTTGGATTTTGGCGATTTCCAGGTACCAATCCGCGAAGTCGCTCCAGAAGAATTCGTAAATCTGTCGTCCGGCTTCACCATACTGATAGGATTGGAATAAGCGGTCGGTCTCGCGTAACAGTTCTTTTAACCGACCCCAGATCCACGAGTCTGCCAGTGTCCAATCTGGCTCGCTGCCCGGCTCAGCCGGGGCTTTTTCCACGGCCGAGAGGACGAAACGCCCAGCGTTCCACACTTTGTTGGCAAAATTGCGGTTAGCTTCCACCTTCTTGATATCGAGGTTGGTATCATGCCCGGGAGTTGAACCCACCAGCAGGGTGAAACGCAGCGCGTCTGTACCGTAATCGTCCATGATCTCCAGTGGATCGATAACATTGCCCTTGGTCTTGCTCATCTTTTGCCCATCTTTGTCCAGGATCAGCCCGTGCAAGTACACGGTATGGAAGGGCACCTGACCGGTGAACTCAAGCCCAAACATCATCATGCGTGCCACCCAGAAGAAGAGGATATCTGCGCCCGTTTCCATCACCGAAGTCGGGTAAAAGTACTGTAAATCAGCGGTTTCTTCTGGCCAGCCCAGGGTTGAGAAGGGCCACAGCCCGGATGAAAACCAGGTGTCCAGCACGTCTTCGTCTTGCCGGATATTTTGATTACCGCATTTGGGGCAGGCGGAAGGGTCTTGGCGCGACACGATAATTTCACCACAATCATCGCAGTACCACACTGGGATACGGTGACCCCACCATAACTGGCGGCTGATGCACCAATCGCGTATGTTTTCCATCCAGTTGTAATAGATCTTGGTAAAGCGTTCAGGGATGATCCTGGTGCGTCCGTCCCTCACCGCTTCAAGCGCTTTTTCAGCCAGCGGTTTGATGGCGATGAACCATTGTGTTGAAATCATCGGCTCCACAATTTCACCACTGCGCTGCGATTTCGGCACGTTCATAGTGTAGGGCTGCTCTTTGATCACCAGCCCTGCTGCGCGCATGTCTTCCCATATCTTTTTCCGGCATTCAAAGCGGTCCATGCCCTGGTAGGGACCGGCGTTCTCATTCATACGCGCGGAGGTATCCAGGACGTTGATCATCTCCAGCCCATGGTTCAAACCGATGGTGTAGTCGTTGGGGTCATGAGCGGGGGTGATCTTCAACGCGCCGGTGCCAAACTCCATGGTCACATATTCATCAGCGATCACCGGGATCTCGCGATTCAGTAAAGGAACGATCACCTTCTTACCGATGAATCGCTGAAAGCGTTCATCTTCCGGGTGAACCGCCACGGCGGTATCTCCGAGGATGGTTTCTGGTCGCGTGGTGGCAACCGGGAGATAAGCGCCTGAACCATCCGCCAGCATGTACTTGAAATAATACAGAAAACCAGGTTCCTCGCTGTACTCCACCTCGAGGTCTGAAACGGCTGTGCGCAAAGCGGGAGACCAGTTGATCATGCGCGGTCCGCGGTAGATAAGACCTTTTTCATAAAGGCGCACGAAAGCCTCGCGCACAGCGCTTGAAAGACCCTCATCCAGGGTGAAACGCTCGCGCGTCCAGTCGCAAGAGGCTCCCAGGCGGCGGATTTGGGAAGTGATGCGCTGGTGATAAAGGTCTTTCCACTCCCAGGTGTGCTTCAGGAATTCTTCTCGGGTCATTCCATCGCGTTTTTTGCCTTCTTTGGCGAGGGCTTTCTCTACCAGCATCTGGGTGGCGATACCCGCGTGGTCAGTGCCCGGAACCCACAATGTAGGGATGCCTTTCATCCTGTGGTAGCGGATCATCAGGTCTTCCATAGAGACAAACATGGCGTGACCGGCGTGGAGCTCACCGGTAACATTGGGCGGGGGGATTGAGATGACAAAAGGTTTTATGCTGGCATCGAAATCCGCCTTACGTGGGTCATTTGAGGGCTCAAAATACCCTTTTTCCTCCCACAGGCGGTACAACCTCTGTTCGGTTGCGCGGAAATCGTACGTTTTTGCCAATCCTGCTGTTGCCATTATGTCACTCCTCAATCCAGAATAAAAAACCTTTCATCCGTAGAGGACGAAAGGCTCAATGCTTCGCGGTACCACCTCAATTCGCCAATGGTCTGGCGCACTCTCCGGATTATCTCCGGATTAAGCGCTAACGGGCTCACCCGTGCCGTTCTACGCCCTGACGGGTTTCTTCGGCATGTATTCCAAACGACTTCGGTTTGTGAAAATTGCGGAGCATTTCAGCCTGGAGCTCCTTCTCTACCAACCTTCGCTCAAACCTACTCCTTTTGGCACGGCTCGTATAGAATTATGAAAGGATTATACAAACATAACAGTCAGTCGTCAATAAGAGAAACGCGATGCCTAAAAAAGTTGTACAACACAGCAAACCCTCGTGGCTTACCTGGGCGCAGCGCATCCAGGCGCTTGCGCAGAGCGGACTATACTACACCAGCGACGTGTACGACGCGGAACGCTTCCGCGAGTTGAGCAGCATCGCCTGTGAAATCATGGAAGCGAACACACTCTCACAGCCTGGTGAAGTGCGCATGATTTTCGCGAGCCAGAGCGGGTACGCGACCCCCAAACTGGATATCCGCGGGGTTGTTTTCAAAGAGGATAAGATTCTGCTCGTTCGTGAACTGCAAGACCAGGGCAAATGGACGCTGCCGGGTGGTTGGGTGGACATCAATGAACCGCCAAGTCAGGCTGTGGAGCGTGAAGTGCGCGAAGAAGCCGGAAAGATCGTTAAAGCGGTTAAACTGCTGGCTCTGTACGATTCCAACCAACACGGTCATCCCCCTCTTCCGTTTCATTCGTACAAGTTGTTCTTCCTGTGCGAGATGTTAGGCGAAACCATCCCCGCTCCGTATGAGACTGCTGAGCCGTCTTTTTTTGCCCAGCAAGAAATCCCTGAACTTTCAACAACCCGGGTCACGCATGAAGAGATTCAGCGTTTGTTTGAGCATTTGCGCGACCCTTCGCTGCCTGCCGATTTTGATTAACCGAAAATTCGGGTATACTCTACCTTCGCAACCTGAGGATTGGTTGAAGGAAAAGCCTTGAAGAAAATACTCGTTGGCGTATGCAAAATGGTGGTCGTGCTGGTCTTGAGCGTGACGGCGTCTTGTGCACCGCGCTCATCTCCCACCCCCGCGATCACTACAACACCCACCGCGCGCATTACCTCAACAGCCAATTACAGCACAAGCACTCCTACCATCGCTGCCATCAATCCCCATGTGGATATCCAGAAACTGGATGGTTTACAAATTCGTTTCATGCACCCGTGGACAGGGGAGTCACTCAAACTGCTTTTCCATATGGTCGACCAGTTCAATCAAACGAATGAGTGGGGCATTCACGTGATCATGCAGGCTCCTGGTTCAGCGGCGCGAGTGAGCGAAAAGATCCATGAAGAACTCACCAACCAGATCGCATCCAACGTGCTGGTGGCACCGGTCAGCCTGTTGCTCGCCATTGATGAACGCTTTCAACAGGTGGTCGACCTGTCAGGCTATATTGCTTCTCCCCTGTATGGAATGGATCCTTCGCTGGTCAATGATTTTCACCAGGCATTTTGGGATGAGGGGGTTGTGGATGGGAAGCTGATGGGAATACCCGCGCAGCGCAGTGCCCTTTTATTGGCATATAACCACACCTGGGGTCAGGAGCTTGGCTTTACTTCCATCCCTGATACGCCAGCGGAGTTCCGCAGGCAGGTTTGCGCGGCGAACGCTTCATTTAGAAAAGACGCTGATACTGCCAATGACGGGCTTGGCGGATGGATACTCAATACTGACGCGGTTTCCATGCTCAACTGGCTGCTGGTTTTTGGTGCGAACCCTTACAGTAACGGTGGATTCACCTTTTCCACAACCTCATCGCAGGATGCGCTGATGTATCTTTACGGACTCAAAACCGATGCGTGCGCCTGGGTGAACCGTTCTGCCGCCGACGCGGAGCGTTTTTCAAGGCGCGAAACCCTGGTTTATTCGCTGTGGCTGCAGGAGTTGGACAGGCAGGTGGCGGCTTGGGAGCGCAGCGGTTCAAAAGATGAATGGATGTTAATGACCTATCCTGATGGTATGAAGGGGCAAGTATTAACCCAGGGTTCTTCGTACGCCGTGCTGCATAAAGACGCTGAAAGCGATCTGGCCGCCTGGCTGTTCATCCGTTGGCTGTCGCAGCCCGCGCAACAATTCAGGTTGTTAACCGCCTCAGGTACACTGCCGCTGGGAAGCCAGGTGATGATGCAGATGGAAGAATACGGTGCCGAACATCCCCACTGGCTGCAGATAGTGAACTCGTTGACGCGATTTACTACCCCTCCGGTGAACGCTGACTGGCAGGTCATCGCACCGGTGTTGGAGGACGCCGGCTGGCAGTTATGGATGGGCGGCACCAAGGAAGACGAGATTACTGGCTTGCTGGCACAAATGGATGACCTTGCCGTAGAGCTTGCTGAAAGATACCCCTGATGACAGATGAGATCATCATTTACACTGACGGCGGGTGCGATCCGAACCCTGGTTTGGGGGGCTGGGCTGCGGTGATCATTGAGGGCAAAAACCGCCGGGAAATTTCGGGTGCTGCAGCTTTTTCTACCAACAACCGTATGGAATTGACCGCTGCGATTGAAGCCTTAAAAGTGGTCAAAAAGAATCTTCCAATCACTTTGTTTACTGATTCTCAATATCTCAAGAGGGGGATTGATGAGTGGCTACCGCGCTGGCTGGCTAAAAATTGGCGAGGAGCCAACGGCCCGGTGGCGAACAAAGACCTGTGGCAGGAACTGCTGCGCGTAACCCGCGACCGAAAGGTGAACTGGCGCTGGATATACGGTCACACGGGCAACCCGGACAACGAAAGAGTTGACTTTTTATGCCGGCTTGCACGTTCTCAGTTCAGGCGTTCGTACTGACTCCGTTAATGATATTTTGTGCCTGGAGATAGACAGGCTCTTCAGAAAGACTGAAGAGGATATCCCCTTTCTTCAACTCCAGGCTACCGGTTGGTTGGATGTATTCTCCATCTCTCAAGACCATAATGATGAGGTATTCTTCGGGCAACTTTAACTGGTAAATGGCTTTATTGACCGCGGGAGAGGAGGGCGTGATGAGAATCTCACGCAGGTCGGCTTTTAATCCCTGCCCTGAAACCACCTCGATGGGGGCTTGGGAATTGACGGGCAGCGGCGCATCCACTTTGAGCCAACGCGCCACGACGGGTAACAGGGTGCCCTGCAGCAAGACCGAGGTAATCACGATGAAAAAAACCAGGTTAAAGATGGCGCTGGCATCTGAAATGCCTGCAACGAGTGGAAAAGTACCCAACACTACCGGCACCGCTCCGCGTAAACCCACCCAGGAGATAAAGGTCTTTTCTCTCAAGGTGTAGCGAAAAGGAATTAGGGTCAGGAAAACCGCGATGGGGCGCGCCAGAAAAATAAGCACAAACGAAACCAGTAACCCGGGGAGAATGACCGGCTTGATCTCAGAGGGGAACACCAACAACCCCAAGGTGATAAAAAGGGCTATTTGCATCAACCAGGCGTTTCCGTCAAAGAACCGCACCAGTGAACGCTTGTGCAGGAAATCTTCTTTGCCTAATAGCAGCCCCAACACATAAGCCGCCAGGTAACCGCTGCCCCCCAGAAGGCTGGCAAGCCCGAAAGTCAGAAACACCAGCGCGAAAATCAACACGGGGTATAAGCCTTCGTACCCCAGCTTAAGCCGGTTAATCAAAAAGAGCGACAGCCGGCTCATTAACCAGCCCACAATCAAGCCAACTCCCATCTGCATAATGAACAACAAGATCATTTCAATGGGTTGGTCGATCTTGTTTTGAATCCATTGCAGGATGCCGATGGTCAGGAAGATGGCCATCGGGTCATTACTACCCGATTCAAGTTCAAGCAGTGGAGCCAGGTTTCCTTTCAGGCGGATCCCTTTTGAACGCAGCAGGGCAAAAACTGCCGCCGCGTCAGTGGATGAGGCAATGGCGCCGATGAGCAGGCTCACATGCCAGTTCAGTTGGAGAATGAACCTGGAGAAAAGAGCCACCACGGCAGCGGTGAGAAACACCCCCAGCGTAGCCAGCAGCAGCCCTTCTTTGAACAACGGCTTGATGCGTTTCCATTCTGTATCAATGCCGCCCGAGAAGAGGATAACAGAGAGGGCTACCGTACAAACCCATTGAGCGACCAATGGATCGTCAAAGTAAATTCCGCCCAATCCCTCTGAACCCGCGACCATACCCAGCAAGAGGAACAATAACAACAAAGGAATCCCCAGCCGTTCAGAAACCTTGCTGACCATCACGCTGATCAGGATGAGGATTGCTCCGATGATTAAAATAATTTCAGGGCTTTCAGGCATGTCCCAATTATAGTGAATGAATTCTGTTTTCGCAAAATTAATGAAACTTGAAAGCGCTGCACTGGAGTAATAACAACTGGGGAATGGCGGTTTCAGGCGCTCTCAATCTAAGGGGGTGAAGACGCATCGCAGGTGCCTTGGTCGTTTAACGAATTAATGAATGAGGAGGCGACGATGGGATTTGAACCCATGATCAGGGTTTTGCAGACCCTTGCCTTAGCCTCTTGGCCACGTCGCCTCGCAATGAGGATTTTATCAGAAGGTTAAAGGGTGGTCAAGCAGCAGGCTGGATGTAAAGAAAAAAGAGGTAACTTTGGATGGGCAATAGGAATGAGCAGCCTCCCAGAGCCCAAAATAAAAACCCCTTTTCAGGGGTTTGTCTGAGCGGGCGATGGGAGTGCACAGCCTCCCAGAGCCCAAAATAAAAACCCCTTTTCAGGGGTTTGTCTGAGCGGGCGATGGGACTCGAACCCACGACCTTCTCCTTGGCAAGGAGACATTCTACCAACTGAACCACGCCCGCGCTCCTGCAACTTACAGAAGGGATTTTACTTGAACTTGTGATGCGCGTCAACCCTTATGAATTGTATCCTTTGTGAATTGTAACCTGCCATTTGCTAAGGGTATAATCACCCTGGTATGGAAAAATTCGCGAAAGATGTGTACAGGCTCATTGGCTTAAAACTATCTCCCCGACAGTTGAGGGCGTTTCGAGACTATGAACGAGAATTGCTCACCTGGAATGAAAAAATTAATCTGACTGCCATCCGCGAGGTTGAAGACATCCGCACCAAGCATTTTTTAGATTCACTTTCAACGCTACTGGAACTGAAGGACCCCGCGCCGACTACACTTGTGGATGTGGGCACAGGCGCCGGCTTTCCCGGCATCCCGCTTAAAATCGCGCTGCCTGATTTACGCCTTACCCTGGTGGAATCCATCGGAAAAAAGAGCGAATTCTGCCGGCATGTGGTCAATCAATTACAGCTGGATGAGGTTGAAGTGCTCACTCTCAGGGCAGAGGATGTGGGTCAGCAATCGCGTTACCGCGAACAGTTCGATTGGGCAGTTGCCCGAGCGGTGGCGTCTTTACCTGTGCTGGCGGAATACCTGCTGCCGTTGGTGCGAGTTGGCGGTGCTCTGCTGGCACAGAAAGGCGGAAACGCGCACGCTGAAGTTCATGCGGCAGAGAGGAGTATCCAGTTGTTGGGGGGGAGTCTGCGCAAGTTAAGCCTGGTAACGCTGCCTGGGGTAGTAGATGAACGTTACCTGGTAGTGGTCGATAAAAAAGCCGCCACGCCGCCAATATACCCGCGGCGCGCAGGAATGCCTTTGAAAAAACCCTTGTAGATCAATCTTCCGCGCCAAGCTGGGTGACACTGCCTTCCACCACCCGCCATCGCTCACATTTCTCTCTGAAATCATGCGGAAACAGGTTCATATCGGTGGTGGTCAACAGCACCTGTTCTGCATTACCCAGGTAATCGAGCAGGTAAGCGCGGCGTTGTGTGTCCAGTTCCGCGAGGGTTTCATCCAACAGCAACACCGGCCATTGACCAGATTTCTCTTTTAACCAATCCACCTCGGCCAGCTTGAGTGAAAGCAGCGCGGTGCGTATTTGACCACGTGAACCAAAATCGGTGAGGTCAATGCCGTTACTCAACACACGCATTTCGTCGCGGTGCGGCCCGATTGTGGTGATACCGCGGGCGATCTCTTCGGCGCGCAATTCGGCCAGGCGGGCGGTGAACCCCTGTTTCACTTTTTCCTGGCTCAAACCGCTCCTTTGAGCCTGCACCTGCATGGGCAACGCGAATTGACCTTGCGGCGCGGGGAGAGGGTCGTATGAAGGTTGATAATTCAGGCGCAGCACTTCTTTCGAACCAGTCAGGCGTTCGTGCACGCGCTTGGCTATTTCTTCCAGCTCTTGAATGACAACCGCGCGCGTGGTAATCAGCAGCGCGGCGCGCGCCGCCAAAATTTCATCCCAATAATCCAACTGCGAGCGATCGCCGCCGCGCTCGTTGAGGAGTTTCAGCAGAGCGTTGCGTTGGGTAAGCGCCTGGTTGTAATCGGCGAGGGCGCGAGTGTAAGCCGGGTTGGATTGGGAGATGGTCAGGTTTAAATACCTGCGGCGTTCCTCCGGTCCATCTTCGATGATGCCGGTCATTTGCGGCAGAAAGATGACCGCGTTAAATTGCCCAATCACCTGAGCGGGAGGAGTCTTCACGCCATCCAACAGCACTTCTTTGCGCAGCCGCGCACCGCCGTTCCCGTTCGAATCCTGGATCAGGCGCACTTCCAACCGGTGCGCGCGCTCTGCGCGTGTATATTGAGCCACCAGTCGCGCAACGGCCAGGCTTTCTCGCGTAGCGATAAAGTTAAGCAATTGACGGTCGTTTTGCGCGTGAAACGAGGTGAAGGTAGCCAGATAATAAATCGCTTCAAGGAGCGAGGTCTTCCCCTGGGCATTGGCGCCCAACAACAAGAGAATCCGCCGGGGGACGTTCATATCCAGGCGGGAAAAAAGGCGGAAATTCGTCAGCGAAATATGGGTAAGGTGCATAACCTAATCAAGCGGGATGTCTTCCTCCGGCGCGGGTTTCCAGACCCGCAGCGCGCGGTCAGGGTATAAAACTCCGTCCAGGTGATCGATTTCATGCTGAAAAATCCTCGCCAGCCAGCCGCTGGCTTTGATCTTTGTTGGTTTTCCAAAGCGGTTCTGACCTTTAACAATAATGGCGTGATAGCGTTCAACTTCACCGACCAGCTCAGGAACAGAAAGGCAGCCTTCGATACCGATGACCTTATCTTCTGAAGAACTGATAATTTCGGGATTGGCCACCACGAAGAGCTTCTTGGGTTTTTCTTCATCTTCTTCATCGCCGTACTCAACCACAATGACGCGCTGAGATTCCGCCACCTGCGGAGCCGCCAAGCCTACGCCTGGAGCTTCTCTCATGGTGTCGATCATATCGGTTACCAGCACCTGAAAATCCCTGCCAAAATCGGTCACCTTGCGGGCTTTCTTGCGCAAAATGAGATGAGGGATGGTGATGATTTCTCGTAATGCCATGTAAAATCCTTTCTACCTGTTCCTGAGCAATTTTACCGTTAACCTACTGGCTATCGAAAGGATCTTTATCTTCCTTTTTCATTTCATCATAGGCCTTGATCCAATCCACAAGCTTTTCCTGTTCCAAGCGCTGTGTTTTTTGGTCTCGATGCTTAAACCGTGAGAAGATTTCCGCCTGGACGGCTGCCGGATTGTAGACGTCATCGAAAGACAGTTCCTGATTGCCAATTTGAATATGTACCGTGCCGAAGTTCAGTATCAGGCCAATGATGCCTTTGCGTTTATACTCCACAGTCTGGATATTCTGCACCGGCGCCGAACGCCGCTCTTCTTTGCCAAGTGGCTTTCGGTTAACATCCACGAGCTGCTCAGAGGTGATGATGTAAACGTCGTTGTACCAATCCTGGTATTGATACAGCCACCAAGCCCAGCTGGTGACGGCGAGGATGATGCTCCCTATGTACAGGTGGTCTGCTGCAATGGAAGGAAGAAAACCAGCCAGTTTCAACAACACCAGTAAGACCACAATCAGCAACAGGAGGGTGGGTAAAAAAGTTTTTCCCAGCAGCCGCCACCAGTGTGTGCGGTAAATAATCGCCCCCGCGCTCTCGTGGCGCAATCCAAAAAACTGCGCTGCCAGATCCAGAAAAGAACCGCTTTTATAAGTCGTTTTTAATCCTCCTGTATGCTTACCAGCGGCAGCGTTTTTCGTCCTGACCGTTGCTCCTTCCAGCCGATGCTGCAAGGTTTCGCGCATTTCAGCGTAATCGCTCTGATGCTTTTTCTGGGCAATGCTCCTGCGCTGATATTCCAGCAAATCGAAAATAATCTCGGGGACAGGCAGACGTTTAAAGCTGAGCTTACCATTGTAGGTTCTCAAGTTGATCGTGCCGAATCTCAGTAGCCTGCCCCAGAAAGATGTTTCAAAGCCGGTAGAAAGGATGGCAGTGTAGGGAGCTTCCTGGCGGTTGTCGAAAAAACCAGTTAGTTTTTTTTGCACGAGCACCCGGTCAGAGGTCAGGATAAAAAAGTCATTGCCCCATTCCAGGGCAGACCACGCTGTCAGCAAAGTGCCGATCAAGAGCAGCGTGCCGGCGAGCAGGATTAAGGCCACCGATTTGCTGGACAGCGCCAGCGATAGCAAACCAGCGAAACTTGCAATTACCGCGCCGCCAATGAGTACCACGCGCAGTGCGAGAAAGAATGGGTGCCGACGGCAAACCAGGTTGACTTTTTCCCCTTTCTCCAGCCAGGGGAAAAAGAGGCGCGCGCGGAATTTGTGGGTCTGGTAGATCAGCGAAAACGCGTTTTCTATGGTTGGAAGGTCAGCGCACAACTGAATGAGGTCTTGCTCATTAACTCTGACCAGCTTTACCTCGCTGAGACAGACAGCATCTGAAAAGCGATAATCGCTGCGAGAAAGCACTTCTGCGCCGAAATAATCGCCGGCGCCCAGCACCTGCTCAGCTTTACCGCGCCGCATGGCGCCCCCTGCCAGCCGTACATTACCGGAAATGATCCAATAAAAATAATCTGGAATATCATCAGCAGCGTATAGCCGGCTGCCGCGCGGGTAATTCAGTACCTCAAATTGGGCAGCCACCTGGCTAAGGTCGTTCCCTTCCAACAATGTGAGGGGAAATAACCCCGCTAAAAGCGAAACCGTTGCAGGCTCAACTGTTTCCATACTATAAGTATAACTAAAGCTCAAAAAAAAGCGTGGTTTTTCAGCAAAAAGGGGGGTGCCAAAGTCTGGTAAAATTTCCATGGCATGTACGGAAACTGATTTAATGATGAAGCGCGTTGGGCATTTTTCGATATTTCGCTGGCTGTCGCTGGCTTTTATTTTGGCTGCGCTGGTGTTGACCGTATTTCAACTTGTGGTTTTCAGCCGGTTGCGCTCATCTTTTTCCACGGGAACCAGCATTGCAGGTGTGGATGTTACCGGCTTGTCGATGGAACAGGCAGCTTCACGCGTGACACAGGCGTATTCCATTCCAGTAGAACTGCGTTATAACAACAGCGTCATCCAAGTTAAGCCTGGCACGCTGGGATTTTCTTTAGATATGACTGCGATGATGACCGCGGCAGATCAGTTGCGCTCGGCGGAACCTTTCTGGCCGTCCTTCATCGCTTACCTTTTTAACCAGCAGCCTTCGGCCAGCGAGATACCATTGCGAGCAGAAATCGATGACAAGCAGCTGCGCGCTTACCTGGTGAATGAGATCGCCAGCCGTTACGATGAAGAACCTGCGGCTTATTTACCTGTGCCGGGGAGCGTTACCTTTGAAGCCGGCACGCCAGGCAAGAAACTGGATGTGGACCGTTCTGCGCTGCTGGTATCGAACGCGCTGCGCTCTCCTGCTGCACGTATCGTCAACCTCGCGCTGATTACCGGTAAGCTGAACCGCCCTTCTATGGATAATCTACGTATCCTGTTGCAGCAAATTGTAGATGTGAATAATTTTGACGGCGTGGTGGAACTTTACCTGCAGGACTTGAAAAACGGTAGCGAGATGCAAATGGCTTACCAGAATGGCGAATCCCTCACTCCTGGCATCGCGTTTTCAGCGGATAGCACTATCAAAATCGCCGTAATGGTCACCGCCTACCAAGAGGTGGCTGAACCCGCCAGCACGAAAGTGGTACAACTGCTCCAGTCTATGATTGCCATGTCAGACAACACCTCTACAGACAACCTGATGCGTGAAGTCCTCTCGCCAACCCTTGGTCCACTGACTGTGACCAGCACGATGCGCAAACTGGGACTGCAAAGCACTTTTCTGGATGGCATGTTTTACATTGGCGCGCCGCTGCTTACAGGAAACATTGTCACCCCCGCTAATTCTCGGCGTGACGTTTTTACCGACCCTGACCCATATAACCAGACCACCCCTACTGAAATGGGTTTGTTATTGGCGGATATCTATCAGTGCGCGCAGAATGACGGCGGCAGCCTGGTGGCGGTATTCCCGGGTGAAATTACCCCCGCTGAATGCCGGTCGATGATCAGCTTACTCACACAGAACCGAATTGGCGTGTTAATTGAAGCCGGGCTTCCGGACGGCACCCAGATCGGGCACAAACATGGCTGGGCAATTGATGCAATGGATGGCGTAATGCATACGGTGGGTGATGCTGGCCTGGTGTACACCCCTGGCGGGAATTATGTGCTGGTGATCTTCATTTACGACCAGAACCAGATCGTTTGGGATAATGCGAACCAGCTATTCGCAGACCTGTCAAGGGCGGTTTACAATTATTACAATTTAACAGCAGAATGAACTGGATATTGTTTCAGACGTTATAAAAAAAAAGCGAATGAAAAACACGTCTTGTCAGTAATTTCTGAAACAAATGTTGTGAGGTATATTTTTTGCAGACAGAGGATCAGTTTTGAATATGAACAGCGCTGAAAATGTGGAAAGCAAACCCGGCTGGTTAGACCGTCCGCTCTACACCTGGATACCCAGAATTACCATTGAACACATTGTAATTGCGCTGATCATCCTGATGGCTGTGCTGTCTCGTTTTTACGCAGTTGGTTTACGCGTGATGAGCCATGACGAGGTTAACCATGTGGTGCCTTCGTATGAACTTTATCAGGGGCGGGGGTACGCACACGACCCGGTGACGCATGGTCCGCTGCAATTTCACCTGGTGGCGGGCTCCTATTTCCTTTTTGGCGATTCTGATTTTTCTTCGCGCATCCCGGCGGCTTTGTTCAGTATTGCCACGATCATTTTTGTGATATTTGGATTCCGCAGGTACCTGGGCAGGGTTGGCGCGCTGCTGGCAGGCGCCTTCTTCCTGGTATCACCTTACATGCTGTTCTATGGGCGCTACACGCGTAACGAGGCTTTTGTGGCGTTGTTCGGCGTCGTGATGCTTTACGCCGTGCTGCGTTACCTGGAAGACGGCCGCCACCGCCATCTCTACTTATTTACAGTGGCTCTGGCGCTTCATTTCACCGCGAAGGAAACCGCTTTTATTTACACCGCCCAAATCCTCATCTTCCTGGCGGTGCTGTTCATTCGAGACGTGGTGAAGCATGAATGGCCGCAAGGAGGAAGGCGCGATTTCTTCATTTTTTCAATGATGGCAGGGCTGCTCTTTGTTGGTACCGCGTTGGGCGCGGCGGTGATGGATGCCAGTATCAAACCTGGTAACGCGGAGGCTGTGGCTGCTCCTGCGGTGTATCACACAGTCATGTTAATCAGCCTGGCGCTGGCGGCGCTGGGCATGATCTTGGCCATTGTGGTCTTGCTTGGGTCGATGGGCTGGCGCGTGGTCAGGGAGATCCGTTCTTTTGATCTGCTCATTCTGACCTCCACAATGATCCTGCCGCAATTGATCGCTTTTCCTATCAACCTGCTGGGTTGGAACCCGCTGGATTATTCTCAAACAGGGATGATTCGCACCTTGTTATTCTTGCTGGGAGCAGTGGTCATTTCAGTGACGCTGGGATTGCTCTGGAAACCGCGCCTGTGGCTGATCAACGTGGGTGTTTTCTATGCCATCTTCACGATTTTTTACACAACTTTTTTCACCAACGGGCAGGGATTTTTCACCGGGATGGTAGGATCGTTGGGTTACTGGCTGAGCCAACAGGGGGTTAACCGTGGTTCGCAACCCTGGTATTTTTTCGCCTTTCTGCAGGTGCCCATGTACGAATACCTGCCGTTGGTGGGTACGCTAATCGCGGTCGTCATTGGGGTCAAGCACAGGCTTTTTTCCAGCCTGCCCGGTGTTGCGCCGGCGCTTCAAACCGCGGAGCAGGTTGAGGTTCCCAGTCAGCTCCCACTGCCAGCACTGGAAGGCAGTGAAGAAACACCAGCAGAAAAGCCAGGCAAATTACCGGTGTTGAGTTTATTGGTGTTCTGGGGATTGACCAGCCTGGTGGCATTCACGCTCGCAGGTGAAAAAATGCCCTGGCTGACCGTGCACGTAACCCTGCCTTTGTTATTGTGCGCCGGGTTTGGCTTTGGCTACCTGGTGGATTCCACTCCCTTCAAACAACTGGCCAACAAAAAAGGGCTGCTTGTCCTTGCGCTGCTGCCGGTGTTCATCACCAGCCTCGGCGGGACGATTGCCGCGCTGGTGGGCACCCAAAAACCCTTCGCCGGCAAAGAGCTGGAGCAGTTGAAGGCAACGAGCACCTTCCTTTTTGCCTTGATCGCCACTCTGGCATCTGGCGGGCTCTTGTGGAAATTGCTGCTGCGCTGGAGCCAGCGGGCGATTCTCAAGTTATTGACGCTGACTTTGGGCGCGATCCTGATGGTGCTTACCGCGCGCTCCGCGTACCAGGCGAGTTTTATCAACTATGACACTGGCAAAGAGTTTCTCGTTTACGCACACGCCGCCAGGGGACCGAAGGATGTGCTGGAGCAGGTGGAGGATATTTCGCAGCGCACCACTGGAGGGAAGGACATCCGCGTGGCTTATATCGGGGACGCGCTCTACCCTTACTGGTGGTACTTCCGCGATTATCCCAACAAGGTCTGGCTGAAGGATGACCTGACGCGGGACCTGTTGAATTACCCGGTGGTTATCTCTGACGATGAGCATTATTCAAAAACTCAGGCCATACTGAAAGACCAGTATTTTGAAACCAAATACAAGCGGCTGGTCTGGCCGATGCAAGATTACTTCAATATGACCTGGGAACGGTTCTGGAAGGGTTTCACCAATCCCCAGATGCGCCAGGCAATTTTTAATATCTGGCTGAACAAAGATTACCGACTGTACGCGTCGCTTGCCAATAATAGTGGTTTGACGCTGGAGAACTGGCAGCCTTCGGCAAATATCTACCTTTTTATCCAAAAGGACATTGTCGAGCGCATCTGGACGTATGGCGCTATCCCCCAGCAGCAGGAAACAGCAGAAACCGACCCGTACGCGGGGAAGTATTTTGAATTAACGCCTGATAGGGTTTTTGGCAGCAGCGGCAGCGCTGAAGGACAACTGACCATGCCGCGAGGGTTGGCGGTGGCAGCGGATGGATCGGTTTATGTGGCAGACGCCAATAATCACCGCATTCAAAAATTCAGCGCGGATGGCGCGTTTCTGCTCTCGTGGGGAAGTTACGCCACAGCGGAAGGCGGCAACGCCCCAGGCGGTACCTTCAATGAGCCGTGGGGCGTGGCAGTTGCCCCCGATGGCTCAGTGTACGTGGCGGATACCTGGAATCACCGCATTCAGAAGTTTACCCGTGATGGCAAATTCCTCACCATGTGGGGAGTTCCCGGCTTGGCGGAAGAACCGGACCGCTTCTGGGGTCCGCGCGGCATCGCGGTGGATCGCGAAGGGATGGTGTATGTGACAGATACGGGTAATAACCGCGTGGTGATTTTTGATGAAAACGGGAATTACCAGCAACAGTTTGGCCGCAGCGGCATCAACCCCGGTGAGTTCGATGAACCAGTCGGTATCGCGGTGGATGGCAACGGACGGGTTTATGTGGCCGATACCTGGAATCAGCGCATCCAGGTTTTTGAACCCGCCGGCAAAGAAGGTTACAGCGTGCTCAGGTCCTGGGATGTGCATGGCTGGTTTGGGCAGTCCATCAACAATAAACCGTTCCTGGCGCTGGACGCGGAAAACCATATTTTTGTGACAGACCCGGACGGCTTTCGTGTGCTGGAGTTCGACCAGATGGGCAACTTCTTGCGCGGCTGGGGAGAGGTTAGCTCGGGCATCGATGGGTTTGGCGTACCCAGTGGCATCGCCGTGGCTGGTGATGAACGGGTTTGGGTGAGCGATGCCGAAAATAACTTCACCCTTGGTTTTCTCCTGCCGCCACTCGCGATCCCTGTCGAGGAGGGCGATGTTGAATTTCCATCTGAATCCAGCCTCCCGCAGATTCCGCGTGGGCTATCTTATCAAGCAGAGAGCGGGCTGGTGGTGAATTATGTTGAAATCCCGGTTTATCGGCTAAGCGACGATGGAACAGAGTGGGTGCCCCTGATTCCAGAAAGTATCTCTGCTCAACTGGCTGTAGAGGTCTTACCAGAGAAAGATGCCAATGGTGACTGGCTGCTGCGGAAAGATGGGAAAACGCAATATAAATGGGACGCGACAGGTTTTAAGTGGGTTCCGGCTGACCCTGTTCCTTAATGGATAAGAAACGAAAAATTAACAGCGCCTCACTGGCGCTGTTTTTATCATGATGAAGATCAGCCTATTGAGAACTGTCTAGAATGCGGCTGAGAATGAAGCTGACCACGCTGACGATAAGCGCTCCAAGAAACGCGTAATAGAATTGCTGCTGCGGAATGGTGAAGCCGATGTTGAGGACCGTACCAAACCAGCCGGCGAAAAGGAACATCAACGTGTTCACCAGCAGTGTTGCCAGCCCGAGCGAAAGAACCACAAGCGGGCAACTCACGAACATTACCACGGGTTTAATGAGCGCGTTGACAAGACCGAATATTGCACCGAGGACGATGTACGCATACCAGGCATCATTTTGCATCACAATATGCGGACGCAATAACCACACAGCGAGGAAAAGAGCGCCAGCGTTGATGAGTACCTTCAGCAGTAATCTTTTCATATGAGTTTCCTTTCGCCCATACATACGCAGGCGAGGGAAAAAAGTTTCATCCATCCAGACTGTACAACCTGGAGGGAATCTCCATTTTCATCCAGATTAGGGTGTGTAGTTCTTTCATGCCGCAGGCGGTAAATCCGTTTATTCCTCTGCCCGCGGGGTAATTTACCACGATGCGTTGCGGCTTCAATACCCTGGTGTATACATGTGGCAGTAACGCCTGAATCGCGATATCTTCCCATGCCGGCGAACTCGCCAGCCATAGGTAATCAGAGCCGGTATAACCGTTCTCGTAGGAGGCACTGCCGATCAAGCGGCCGGCTTTTTGGGCTGACCAGGTGCGGCACACACGCGCGCTCAACAGGTTTTCAACCCAAGACCAGAAATCAGGGCGCAGACGCGGCAGGCTGTAAGGCAGGTTCCAGGTGATCTCTGGCGGGTAAGTGAGCTGCAGCCAGTCTTTCTGCTGCGCCCAGTCCGCGCGTTTTCTTCTTCTCACATCAACCCCCGGCGGAAGGATTGGAGGGTGAAGATTGTTTTTTGAAAAGACCCAGGACGTGCGCCGGGTGAATTCTTCAAAACCTGCGTGTTGATAAATATGAATGGCAGGCGGGTTATCTGCCCTCACCTGCAGGTAAATATGCCGACCATCATGTTCACGCACATGGGCAATGGCTCTATCGGTCAGTTGGCGGGCAATACCTTTCCCGCGCCACTCGGGATATACAGATACATTGGCGATAATGTAAGATTTATGGTCTCTTTTTCGGAGGGGAATGAGCGTGAGGTTGCCGATAACGCGGCCGTTCTCCTCCCACAAGTAGCCGTGGAAAGGCAGGGTAGAGCTCTCGGGTGTACTTCCGTCCAGGATGAACGCGCCGGCTCCTGCCGCGATGTGACGGAGGTGGCGAAGATAGTCTCTGCCCTCATCATCCATCTGCTCGGCGAAAGCGGTCTCGATCAGGTCAGCGATCGCTGGCAAGTCGCGCTGGATTTCAATTGGCCGGATTCGTGGGTCTGTCTTGCGTTCATCCATGCCATAAATTTTACACTGTCTTTAAAGAACGGCGTGAACCTTGCACCTGGTTCAATCAGGGCTGCACAGAACAATGCGAATTACTATGGGTGAAAAAGCCTAACCGAATTCTTATAAAAATCTTTGATTTGTTTGATATCCTCGATGCTATAATGACCTCGAGGAAGGACGATTGATTCGGAGTGAATTATGATGCGATTTGATAGGTTTACAGAAAGAGCGCAGGAGGCTGCTCAGAGGGCTGCCGAGATCACCCAGCGCTATGGACACAATCAGATTGATACTGAGCATATCCTGTTGGCGCTGATCGAACAACCGCAAGGAGTAGTACCTCAAATCCTGGCTCTTATAAAAGTGGATCCGCAAATCCTGGAAGAAAGGCTGGATTATATCCTTAAAACCAGCCCAAAAGCCAGTATTTACGGTCAGGGCGCCGGGCAGGTATTCATCACCCCGCGCGTAAAAAGGATCATGGACCTGGCGAATGAAGAAGCCAGCAAATTGAAAGATGAATACATCTCAACCGAACACCTGTTCCTGGCGATACTGAGTGAAAGGAATACGCCGGCTGCCAAGCTACTTGAAACGACAGGCCTCACCCGTGACCGGGTAATGGAAGCCATTGTTGAACTGCGCGGCGGGCAACGTGTCACCGATCCTCAGACCGAAAGTCGTTACCGCACACTGGATAAATACTCTCGCGACCTGACACAGCAGGCGAAAGAAGGCAAACTTGACCCCGTTATTGGTCGCGATAATGAGATTTTGCGTGTGATGCAAATTCTCTCCCGGCGCACTAAAAACAACCCGGTGTTGATTGGTGAAGCAGGTGTGGGTAAAACAGCCATTGTAGAAGGGTTGGCGCAAAAAATCGCCAGCAATGATGTGCCTGAAATTTTAATGGGGAAGCGCGTAATCTCTCTTGATCTTGGTGCAATGATCGCGGGTTCGCGTTTTCGCGGCGAGTTCGAAGAAAGGCTTAAAGCGTCAATCGAAGAAGTACAGCGTTCCTCCGGCGAGATCATCCTGTTTATTGATGAGCTGCACACCGTTGTTGGAGCGGGGGCTGCCCAGGGCGCCATGGACGCTTCAAACATGCTCAAACCGGCGCTGTCGCGTGGCGAACTGCAATGTGTGGGTGCTACTACGCTGGATGAATATCAAAAGTATATCGAAAAAGACTCGGCTCTAGAAAGGCGCTTTGCCCCGGTGTTTGTAGACGAGCCTTCTCCAGAAGATACGTTGAAAATGCTGATGGGGCTGCGCGATCGGTACGAGGCACATCACAAGGTGCACTTTTCTGATGAAGCGCTTTCAGCGGCAGTAAAACTGAGTTCGCGTTACGTCAGCGACAGGCGTCTGCCAGACAAGGCGATTGACCTGATGGATGAAGCGGCAGCGAAATTAAGAGTGGCGTTGTACTCTATGCCGCCTGAGCTGAAACAAGCCAAGTCTGAAATTGAACGGTTGAAAGCCGAAGAAGAGCTGGCGGGTGTAGAGCGTGATTACGAGCGCGCCGCGCGCATGAAGGCTGAGCGCCTGCGCCTTGAAGAACAATTCAACCAAGACCGGGATAAATGGGAATCAGACCATAAACTGGATGAAGTGGTGGATGTGGATGACATCGCCCAGGTGCTGGCGCAGTGGACTGGTATCCCGGTTAGCCAGATGCTGGAAGAAGAATCGGAGAGACTGCTGAAGATGGAAGATCGCCTGCATGAGCGCATCATCGGGCAGGATGAGGCCATTCGCGCGGTATCGGATGCGATCCGGCGGGCGCGTTCAGGGCTAAAAGATCCCCGCCGCCCGATCGGATCATTCATTTTCATTGGTCCATCGGGTGTCGGTAAAACTGAACTGGCAAAAGCGTTGGCTGAGTTCATGTTTGATGATGAAGACGCGCTGGTTCGCCTGGACATGAGCGAGTATCGTGAACAACATACGGTTTCACGCCTGTTCGGTGCCCCTCCGGGTTATGTGGGTTATGAGGAGGGTGGTCAACTTACCGAGGCGGTTCGCCGCCGCCCATACCGGGTAATCCTGTTTGATGAAATTGAAAAGGCCCATCCAGAAGTGTGGAACTCATTGCTGCAGATTCTGGATGATGGACGACTGACGGATGGGCAGGGCAGGGTGGTTGACTTCCGCAACACGGTGCTCATTATGACCAGCAATCTGGGAACTGAATTTGTCCGACAGGGTGGAGCGCTTGGCTTTTTACAGAAATCGGATACGGATGAGGACCGTCAGGCGCAGGAAAAGATCGAAAAAGCGCTCAAGAGCACTTTCAGGCCGGAATTTCTGAACCGCATCGACGAGATTATCATGTTCTCAGCGCTTACACCTGAGCAGATGCTGGAGATCGTGGACCTGCAGATGAATGAAGTGCGATCCCGGCTAGAAGAGCGCGGGCTGAAGGTGGAATTGACTGACGAAGCGCGCACCTGGCTCGCCAAAGAAGGCTACGATCCTTCGTTTGGCGCCCGCCCACTGAAACGAGCGCTGCAGAAATACGTAGAAAATCCGCTATCGGTAACATTGCTTTCAGGTGAATATGGGGACGGTGACACCGTGTTGGTGGATCTGGACAAAGAAAAACAAGAAATCACTTTCCGTAAGCAAGAAAAGTGACAACCGAAAAAGCCCCGGGCAGGTGATAGAGACCCGGGGCTTTCTATTTAAGAAGCATCTGAAAGCTGATGGCGCGCCAGGCGGCTTACCACAAAGAAACCGACTTTCTTTCGGTTATAATTACCCACTGGCAAGCCAGATAGAGCAAGAATAATAACTCGACGCCATGGAGGCGAAGCATGAAAAAGGCATTGATCACTGGCATCACCGGGCAGGATGGTTCCTACCTGGCTGAGCTGTTGCTCTCAAAAGGATACGAAGTTCACGGTATCATCCGCAGGGCGAGCACCTTCAACACCCGCCGTATTGATCACATCTACCATGATCCGCATCGAAACGGTGAAGAGGTGAAGCTCTATCTACATTACGGAGACATTGCGGCTATAGAGAGCCTGATGGACGTGATCTATAATGTTCGCCCAGACGAGGTCTATAATTTGGCGGCGCAGAGCCACGTGCGGGTAAGTTTTGACATGCCGGAATACACCGGGGATGTGACCGGATTGGGCACAATTCGCCTGCTTGAAGCCATCCGCCGCAGCGGCAACCCGGAAAGGTTCTACCAGGCGTCCTCCAGCGAAATGTTCGGGGCTGCCAAACCGCCGCAAAATGAATTAACCCCGTTTGAGCCGCGCAGCCCTTACGCGGCAGCCAAGGTGTATTCTTACTGGGTCACGCGCAACTATCGCGAAGGTTATGGGATTTTCGCTGCCAATGGCATACTTTTCAATCATGAATCCCCGCGACGCGGCGAAACCTTTGTCACCCGTAAGATAACCCGCGCGCTGGCTGCGATCAAAGCGGGTACGCAGAGTAAGCTCTACCTGGGCAATCTGGATTCAAAACGAGACTGGGGTTACGCGCCTGAATACGTTGAAGCCATGTGGCTGATGCTGCAACAGGACACCCCTGATGATTACGTCATCGGTACGGGCGAAGCGCACAGCCCGCGCGAGTTTTTAGAAGAAGCCTTTGGCTATGTGGGCATGGATTGGAAGAAATACGTGGAGATCGACCCACGCTACTTCAGACCAACCGAAGTTGACTATCTGCTTTCGGATCCGGCAAAAGCGCGCGCCAGGCTGGGGTGGGAGCCCAAGATCAAGTTCTCTGAACTGGTACGTATCATGGTGGATGCCGACCTGGAGTTGAGCGGGCAAAAGAGCCCGGGAGAAGGCAAGAAGATATTGACGGAGAGGTTCAACGGCTGGCACCGCTGGGATCACCAGGTTGTCAGCATGGAAAGATGAGCACCGCCAGGCGGGAACCCCCGCCTTTTTAATTTTGACAAAATAGAACAAATGTGCTATCATAAAGAAAAAGTTCAGCGGAGGTTCATTATGATTGGCACGCAAAAGGCGCTGGTTCCTGGCATCATTTTCAGTTGCCTGCTTCTGTTCTTACTGCAGCAACTGGTAAAACCGATTGGCGCAGCTAGCGCCGCAGCAGAACCCTTAAGGACCATGGAGACCGACCAGGCTACTGGCGCAGAGATTTCCCCCCAAGCCTGTCAATTTCATGATCGTTATCCCGCAGGGGTGGTTGAGTGGTGTGGGCTGATTGAAGCCAACGCGCAAACGTATGGTATAGACCCGTTGCTGATAGCGGCGGTGATGGCGATTGAATCCGGCGGGCAGCCGGAGGTTATCTCCGTTTCTGGCGCGGTGGGGCTGATGCAGGTGATGCCCAGCGACGGCATCGCTGCGGGTTTCCAGTGCATTAACGGTCCTTGTTTTTCCTCCAGGCCCACTATTGCTGAATTGAAAGACCCTGATTTTAACGTGATGTACGGAACACGTATGCTGGCTGGTTTGATCGAGCGCGCGGGGAACGCTCGCGATGGATTGAAATCCTACGGCCCTGCCGACGTGGATTACTGGTACGCGGATAAGGTTATACAACTATATGAAAGCCTTAACTGGTGAGCTGAAGGCTGACTATTGAGGAGGATCATTATCAGGCTGTCAAATATTCAAGAGATTGAATGGTTATTGATTTAGAACAGTAACATACCTCTTCAGTGAAGGCGCTCAGGCATTTACGAGTGTTGTCACTTAAAAGAGAAGGCAACTGCAAGTGCCAAAAAAACCTCAAGAGATGTGCGTGCCAGTATGGTTTATCACCCTGCAAACAAACCATTTTTTTGCGTGCTTCGCAGCGCAGACGATGCTGTCTTTTCGAATTGAGATGCGCCTGCTATTGGATAGCCGCCATATCACTGCGCTCAGTGGTTACGGGTGCAATGCGGTTCCGTGACTTTTCCTTAATGAGCACCTGGGCCTGATTGACCTGGGAGTCTTCCTGCGCGATTGGGCATTGTTATAACGGTTCTCGTTGGAATAAACCAGGAAAAACGTGGCGAACGAGTGAACAATTGGAGATAGAGGTTGTTACGTTGTTCCCGCAGCTCTCCGATTTTCCCGTGTTATACTCTTTTTCAATATCTAATAAAGAGGAGAAAAATGCCTGGTACGATCAAAGCCGTCATTTGGGATATGGGGGGAGTGCTGTTGCAGCTGGTCGACGACCGTCCGCGGCAGGAACTGGCAAAGAAATTCAGCGTGACCCTGGGTGAACTGGATAAACTGGTTTTCAACAGTGAAACAGCCCGCCTTGCGACCCTCGGCGCGATAACCGAGGAGGAACACTGGCAACAGGTAGGGAAAACCCTCGGCGTCCCGCCTGCTGATTTACGCGATTTTCAGCTTCAATATTGGACCGGCACCCGGGTGGATGACCGGTTAATTGAGTTCATCCAGAAGTTACGCGGCAGTTACCAGACCGCGTTGCTAAGCAACGCCTGGTCTGGCGCGCGCAAGGCCTTGACAACCTATTTTGATTGCCTGCATGTTTTTGACCACATCGTCATTTCGGCTGAAGTGAAGATGGCGAAACCCGACCCCGCAATCTATTTGGATGTACTCAAACGCTTGGGAGCTGAGCCATATCAAGCGGTTTTTGTGGATGACCTGCAAGAAAATATTGATACCGCCAACTGGTTGGGTATGCACGGAATCGTTTTTGAAAATTCAGAACAGGCGATGGCGGATGTGGAAAGCAAACTTGTCTGACCCTGAGGAAATACGAATTCAATCAGAAAAAAGGATTGTCGCGGCGGTGCTGGCGGATACACATGTGATCGATCGTGTGGGCAGACTGCATCCACACCTGATCCCATTGATTAAGAACAGCATGGCGGACCTCATCATCCACGCCGGTGATATTTCACACCCTCGTGTTCTGGAGCAGCTGGGCGAATTGGCGCCGGTGTATTCTGTGAGAGGAAACCGCGACCTTTACTTTCTCCGTTCACTGCCCGTGATGCAGCGGCTCAATTTAAATGGTGCCCGGGTCGTTGTCACCCACGGGCACCTGGGCGTGGCAGGTTACTGGCGTGATAAGCTGGAAAATACCTTGCACGGTTACCAGTTTGCTCGTTACTACAGGCGACTCCATTCGTTGGCAGTGAACGCAGACGTGGTCATCTTCGGTCATTCACACCATGCAGAGAACCAACTGCGGGAGCATGTTTTGTTCTTTAACCCGGGTTCGTGCAGCGTAGCGGAAAAACCTGATTACCGGCTGTCGTTTGGCGTGATAAGTGTCTCCCCTCAGGCTGAGGTGAAAGCAGAAATTGTTTGGCTTGAGGGTCACCCGTGATCAGCCGACGGGAGCGGGAGAGGTGAAATACGCGTTAATACGCAAAGGCAAAGCGCATATAAACTGTAGACGATGTGCTGACCCCCCTAAATGAACTAACACGAATTCCTTGACCATTGAAAAACGCGTTGGTATAATGACAAGTTGCGCATCCCGGCTCTGGAATGGGCTGGGAGTTTATTCGATTATCGTCGGTTTTGACATTTTAGGAGAAACCAATGGCTTCTGTGTTGCCCACTAAAAATTACGCAAGAATACCAACCATCTTTGACCTGCCCAATTTGATTGAAGTCCAACTTGAATCTTTCATAAGATTAAAGGAAGAAGGGCTGGAGGATCTCTTTCACGAGATCTCGCCAATCGAATCCTATAACAAGGGGATGAAACTGTACTTCCCCGGCCGCAGCCCTGAGGCGAAACAATGGGGACTGAAATACTGGTTTGAACCGCCCAAGCATTCCATTGAAGAGTGTGTCGAACGTGACTTGACGTACGCCAGCCCACTGTACGTTTCCGTGCTTCTGGCTGGCCCTGATATCCCAGAACCGGTGAAGTCAGATATCTTCCTGGGCGATTTCCCCGAGATGACCGAAAAAGGAACCTTCATCATCAACGGTACAGAACGTGTGGTTGTTTCGCAGCTTATTCGTTCGCCGGGCGTTTACTTTGAAGCCCCGGTAGACCGGGCTACCGGTCATCGCCTGGCGATGGCCAAGCTTATCCCAGACCGCGGTGCCTGGATGGAGTTTGAGACGCGCAAGAATGATTATTTGATTTTAAAGTTCAACCGCAAGCGCACCGTTCCTATCACGATTTTCTTACGCGCGCTGGCAGCGGTTGATGATCTGCTTCCTGGTGAATCACCGGTCAAAACTGGCTCTGATGAGGAGCTGATTGCATTGTTCAGTGACATCGACAATAACCCAGACCGGCAATTTATCCCTTCCACTATCCGCCAGGAACCTGAATGGGATCTGACGCATTATCAGACGATTGCAGAGGCTGCGCTGATTGAGTTCTTTAAACGTATGCGCCCTGGCGACCCGGCTAACCTTGAGAATGCCAGGCAATTTCTCCAAGAGCAACTGTTTGACAGCCGCCATTATGACCTTGAACGAGTTGGCCGCTATAAGTTGAACCAGAAGCTTGACCTGATGAGCCGCATCCCGGTTTCTCACCGCAGTGTGACCAAGTGGGATATCGTCTACCTTGTCCGCCGGATGATTCTGATCAACAATGAAATAGAGGACAAGGATGATATCGACCACCTGGGGAACCGTCGGGTAAAGACCAATGGCGAACTGATACAAAATAAACTGCGCATCGGGCTGCGCCGGATGGAGCGGGTGATCAAAGAAAGAATGTCAATCCGCGATCAGGACCAGGTTTCACCTGTCAGCCTCATCAACATCCGCCCGGTGGTCGCCGCGCTGAGAGAGTTCTTCGGCTCTTCACAACTCTCGCAGTTTATGGACCAGACCAACCCACTGGCTGAGTTACGCAGCAAACGCACGCTCTCTGCCCTGGGCCCTGGCGGCTTGCGCCGCGAGCGCGCTGGCTTTGACGTGCGAGATGTTCACCACTCGCACTATGGGCGTATTTGTCCCATTGAAACACCTGAAGGCCCGAACATCGGGCTTATCGGGCGTCTGGCGAGTTACGCGCGCGTGAATGAATACGGGTTCATCGAAACCCCTTATCGTAAGGTATTAAAAACGTTGGCATATGATGACCCCAGGCTTGCAGGACGGTTATTGCGCGAGAGCCTGGTGGATGAAAAATCAGGCGAGGTCTTCGCCCCGGAGGGTGAGCGCGTTACCGCCAAGATGCTTTCAGCGATTAAGAAGACGAAAAAAGAAGAGATTCACGTTGCACCTTTTGTTACTGAAGAGGTTGAATACCTGTCGGCTGACGCGGAAGATAAATACGTGATCGCGCAGGCGAACACTATTTTGAATGAAAACAACGAATTCGCGCAGAACCAGATTTCCTGCCGGCATCACAGTGATTTTATTCTTTCAACCCCTGAAAGCGTTCAATACATGGATGTCTCGCCGCATCAGGTGGTGGGTATTTCCGCCGCGTTGATTCCTTTCCTGGAGCATGATGACGCGAACCGTGCATTAATGGGCTCGAACATGCAGGCTCAGGCGGTGCCGCTTGTCAACCCAGACAGCCCCATGATTTCTACCGGCATGGAGCGTTACGCCGCGCTCGATTCTGGTCAGGTTGTGGTTGCTCATGAAGACGGCGATGTGATTTCGGTCACCGGGCAACAAATCGTTGTGAAAAACGCTGAAGGAAAAAATGACGTGTACCATCTACGCAAGTATCAGCGTTCCAACCAGAGCACCTGTATTGACCAGCGCCCGGCTGTGGTCAAAGGCCAGCGTATTCGCAAGGGAGATATCCTGGCAGATTCTTCCTCCACTGTCGGGGGCAAGCTGGCGTTGGGTCAGAACGTGGTGGTGGCTTTCCTTTCCTGGGAAGGCGGGAATTTTGAAGACGCCATCCTCATTTCTGAAAGACTGGTGCAAGAGGATAAGTTCACTTCAGTGCACATTGAAAAATATGAAGTGGAAGCGCGTGATACCAAGCTAGGACCGGAGGAAATTACCCGCGACATTCCCAATGTGGGCGAGGATGCGGTTAAAGACCTGGATGAACAGGGAATCGTCCGCATCGGCGCGGAGGTAGGCCCTAACGATATTCTAGTCGGCAAGATCACTCCCAAAGGTGAAAAAGAATTAACTCCCGAAGAGCGCCTGCTGCGCGCCATTTTCGGAGAAAAATCTCGAGATGTGAAGGACACCTCGCTGCGCATGCCCCACGGAGAGCGCGGAAAAGTTGTGGATGTGAAAGTCTTCACCCGGGAGGATAATGTGGACCTCTCCGCTGGAGTGGATATGATGGTGCGCGTCTCGGTCGCGCAGCGCCGTAAGATCACCGCCGGCGACAAAATGGCAGGACGCCATGGTAACAAGGGTGTTGTTTCTCGCGTTGTTCCGGTGGAAAATATGCCGTTTCTTAAAGATGGCACGCCAGTGGATATCATTCTCAATCCGCTGGGGGTGCCGGGCCGTATGAATATCGGCCAGGTGCTGGAAACGCACCTGGGTTGGGCGGCCAAAGAACTGGGTTTTGAAGCGATTACGCCAGTATTTGACGGCGCCAATGAATACGAAATTGAAGCTGAACTCGCCAGAGCCTGGTTGATGGATTACACATGGACAGAAGCGGGAAAAAGAGCCTGGGAGTGGCTGAACGGCATTGACCACGACCCTGAATCGATTAAAGATGACGACGAAGTGCGGCTGCTGTACCTGGAGCAGACCCTCGACCACAAGTACGACATGGGCCGCATTGCCACGGACCCAACCTACGCCCGCCAGATCACGTTGGAATCCTGGCTTAATGAAAGAGGCTTCGACCTTGCCCCCATTCTTGATTCTGCTGACCTCAACACGGAAGCAGAAAGGAAAGAACGAGACACCCAGGCGATTAACACCTGCCTCCGTGTTTGGCTTGAGGTAAATGGCACAGACCCGTCAAAAATAAAAGACGAGAAAATTCGAGAAGTGGCAGATAAAGTTGCGCTTGAAACCCGGCAGCCGGTTCCCACGCTCGGAAAGCAGATATTACGCGACGGCAAAACAGGCCAGGCTTATGACCAGCCGGTTACCGTTGGCGTAATGACCATGTTGAAACTGCATCACCTGGTAGAAGACAAGGTGCATGCCCGTTCAACCGGCCCATATAGCCTGGTGACACAGCAACCTCTTGGCGGCAAGGCGCAGTTTGGCGGACAGCGTTTCGGTGAAATGGAAGTGTGGGCGCTGGAAGCATACGGCGCGGCTTATACGCTGCAAGAGATGCTTACGGTCAAATCGGATGATGTTCAGGGTCGCGTGAACACCTACGAGTCAATTGTCAAAGGTGAGCCCATAGAAGATCCCAGCCTACCGGCTTCCTTCAGAGTTTTGGTGAAAGAGCTGCAAAGCCTGGGTTTGGCTGTTGAAGCGGTGATGGACACCAAAGAAATCATCCGCTTTGGAAAAGATGAAGAACGTGTACGACCTCCACGCCTTGAAACCGGGTTACTGGGCCTCGGCGAGGAGTTGCAGGGACTGCTGTAACAGGGCAGTCGCGGGCCGTTTTTTATGGATTTCTCTTGACCATGAAAAACCCTCGTGTTATAATTTTTCGCCGTTGCTCTAGTTACGTGGTGATGTGTGCACCTCTGCCATCAGTGTGAACCGGTGAGGCCATCATTGCAGTCGATGGTCTCATCTTAATTAGAAAAGAACAGGCAATATCAAATTTACGGAGGCAAAGAAGAAGTGCCAACAATCAATCAGTTGATCAGAAAAGGTCGTGAGACGAAAAGGGCCAAGAGCAAGGCGCCTGCGTTGCAGTACACTTTAAACTCAATGAAGCAACGCCGTTCCCGCCTTGAAAAAGGCGCTCCGCAGAAGCGTGGCGTGTGCACAGTGGTGAGGACGATGACCCCCAAGAAACCGAACTCAGCGCTGCGAAAGATCGCCCGCGTCAGGCTTTCAAACGGGATCGAGGTCACTGCCTATATCCCTGGCGAAGGTCATCAGCTGCAGGAACACTCGGTGGTGCTCGTTCGAGGCGGTCGTGTAAAAGACCTGCCTGGTGTGCGCTACCACATTGTGCGCGGCACGCTGGACACCTCTGGGGTCGCGAAACGTTCACAGGCGCGATCGAAATACGGTTCAAAGAAACCGAAAGCATAACCATAGGATTTGATGGAGTATTTGCATGCGAAGATCAAAACCCGAACCACGTGAAGTCACCCCGGATGTGCGTTATAACAGCGTTCCCGTGACCTATTTCATCCACCGCATCATGAAACGCGGCAAAAAGAGTGTTGCCACCACCATTATGTATGATGCGCTGGAAATGATTAAAGAGAAAACCGGCAAGAGCCCTGTGGAAGTGCTGGACCTTGCGCTTAAAAACGTTGGTCCTGTGATGGAAGTACGCCCGCGGCGTGTGGGCGGTGCCACTTACCAGGTGCCCATGGAGGTTCCCGCGCACCGACGTATGACGCTGGCCATGCGCTGGATTCTGGATGCCGCGACGAGCCGCACCGGCAATTCCTACGCGGAAAAGCTCTCGACTGAACTGATCGAAGCTTCAAATAACCAGGGTAACGCAGTGCGCAAGCGCGAAGAGACTCATAAAATGGCTGAGGCTAACCGCGCCTTTTCCCATTACCGGATGTAAACCATTTCTGATACCAGGAAACGATGTCACGCAATTTTCCGTTAGACAAGTGCCGAAATATTGGGATTATTGCTCATATCGACGCGGGTAAAACCACGACGACTGAGCGTATCCTCTTCTATTCCGGCAGAACCTATCGGCTGGGAAACGTGGATGAAGGAACCACAGTTACCGATTGGATGGTTCAAGAACGGGAGCGTGGGATTACGATCGTTTCTGCCGCGGTAACCGCGGAATGGAAGGGATATCAGATCAATGTGATTGATACCCCGGGACACATAGACTTTACCGCTGAAGTGCAGCGCTCGCTGCGCGTGTTGGATGGCGGGGTGGTTGTGTTTGATGCTGTTCAGGGCGTTGAGCCGCAGAGCGAAACCGTTTGGCGTCAGGCTGACCGGTACAGTGTGCCCCGTATTTGTTTCGTGAATAAAATGGACCGCGTTGGCGCATCATTGGATTACACTTTGGGCACGATCCGCGAAAGACTGGGCGCGCAGCCAATTCAGATGCAGCTGCCTATCGGCAGCGAAGCCGGTTTTAAAGGTGTGGTCGATCTGTTAACGATGCAAGCGGTCTATTTTGAAGATGACCTTGGCAAAGAGCCCAAGTACGCCCCCATTCCAGAGGACCTCCGCAAGCAAGCCGAAGACCTGCGTGAACAAATGGTGGAGCAAATCGTAGAATTAAACGACGGCTTAACAGTGAAGTACCTCGAAGGTGAAAAAATCTCTATCGATGAGTTAAAACAGGCTTTGCGCGCGGCAGTCATAAACACCAGCGCGACACCTGTATTTTGTGGCTCCTCATTACGCAATAAAGGCGTTCAGCTTGTTCTGGACGCCATCGTGGATTACCTGCCGTCTCCTGTAGATATCCCCCCCGTTATCGCGCATTTGCCTGACGGTGAAAAAGAAATGGAGCTGCCAACAGAAGACAACGCGCCATTGAGCGCGCTGGTGTTCAAGATTGTCAGCGACCCTTATGTTGGCCGCCTGGCTTACTTCAGGGTTTATTCAGGCACGCTCAAAACCGGGGATACGGTGTTGAACCCGATTAAAGGCCGCAGGGAACGCATCGGTCGATTGCTGCGTATGTACGCCGACCGCCGCGAGGACATCACCGAGGTTACCGCGGGAGATATCGGCGCAGTGTTGGGGCTGAAAGAGTCCTTTACAGGAGACACTCTCTGCAGCGTTAACAAACCCTTAATCCTTGAAAGCATTACCTTCCCTGAACCGGTCATCTCGATTGCGGTTGAGCCAAAATCTACCGCAGACCAGGATAAAATGGCGTTGGCGCTGCAACGTTTAGCGGAGGAAGACCCAACCTTCAAGGTTCACACGGACGAAAGTTCGGGGCAAACAATTATTGGCGGCATGGGCGAACTGCACCTGGATGTGCTGGTGGACCGTATGCTGCGCGAATTCCGCGTGCAGGCAAACGTAGGTAAACCGAGGGTTTCTTACCGAGAGACCATCACGCGAGAGGTCAAGGAAATTGATTACAAATATGTAAAGCAAACCGGTGGTCATGGTCAATATGGGCACGTGGTATTGAATTTGGCGCCCCTGGATCGCGGGGCTGGTGTGAAATTTGAAAGCAAAATTACCGGTGGCGTTATTCCGCGTGAATATATCCCCGCAGTTGAAAAAGGCGTCAAAGAGGCTGTGGAGTCAGGCGTTTTGGCGGGGTATCCCGTGACAGACCTGCAAGTACAGCTGGTGGATGGTTCTTTCCATGAAGTTGACTCGAGCGAAATGGCGTTTAAGATGGCGGCGATATTGGGCATGCGAGAAGGCCTGCAAAAAGGCGCGTCAGTATTGCTTGAACCAATCATGCGAACTGAGATCGTTGTGCCTGAAGAATATCTTGGCGATGTGCTCGGTCAGGTGACTTCGCGCCGCGGGGTTGTGCTGGGGATGGACGTGCGCCCGGGCAATGCCCAGGCGATTCATGCATTATTACCTTTGTCTGATATGTTCGGGTACGCAACTGAGCTGCGTTCTGCCACGCAGGGGCGTGGCGTGTTCACGATGGAATTTGACCACTACGCGCCGGTGTCGGCTGCTGTAGCGGAAAAAATCATCAATTAATGCAATCATTGGAACTTAGTTTCTAAGGAGAGGAAACATGGCGAAGCAGAAGTTTGACAGGAGTAAGCCGCATTTGAATGTAGGGACGATGGGGCACATCGACCACGGGAAGACGACATTGACGGCAGCGATCACGAAGTACTGTCGATTT